>OIBY01000269.1_pt1 | contig 12262 bp, 10 predicted proteins | sample 1581201 | NCBI WGS metagenome assembly OIBY01 (sample SAMEA3882540, study PRJEB24775) | human gut metagenome | biome: human-associated habitat; feature: intestine environment; material: feces | place: Netherlands | collected 2009/2010 | reverse complement strand
CCGCCGTCACGCGCAGGCCGAAATGCCGCTCCGGATTGCGCACAAAGACCCACGCCAGCAGCAGCATCGCAAACGGAAATGCCCAAAAGCCCCAGCCCATGATGCCGCACAAAAAGCCCGCAAAGCCGTCGATAATGACGCCCTCGGCATGAAACAGACCCAGAAACGCCAGCAGCGACAGCACGATGCATACAATTGCATACGGCCACGTCGGTGCCGTTGCCGCAGGGGCCGGAGCCGCCTTGGCAGCCGGCTGCTTTTTCGGCGCGGAAGCCGGTTTTTTCGCTGCCGGAGCGGACTTTTTCGCCGTACCGGTTTTCTTTTTGGATGATGAAGTTGCCATTATATATAACGTCCTCTCAGAAAATCAGAGACAGAATCATCGTCAGCGCGCCCGCGCCCCAGCAGTAGTAGGAAAACGCGCCGAAGCGGCCCTTCGACGTCAAGCGCTTGACAAGGCCGATGGCCGCGACGCCCGAAACCATCGCCACGAACATGCCAATCAGGTACGCCGGCAGGAGCGACACGTCAATGCCCGTCTTGGCCGCCTTGGCCAGCGACAGGATGTTCGCACCCAGCACCGCGGGCAGCGACATCAGAAACGAGAAGCGCACCGCAAAGCTGCGGTCCAGTCCCGTGGCCATGCCGGCTGCGATCGTGGTGCCCGACCGGGACAGGCCCGGGATCGTCGCCACGGCCTGACACACGCCGATGACGAGCGCGTCGCGCACGCGCATGTTTTTCTCCGTGCGCGTGCCCTTGGGCATTTTATCGGCCACGAACAGCAGAAAACCCGTGAGGATGAGCATGAGGCCGATGAAGAAGGTGTGGTAGTAAAGCTGCTCCACCTGATCGTTGATCGGCAGGATCAGAAACAGCGGCAGCGTCGCCAGAATGATCATGAGCACCAGGCGCGCGGCGGGAAGCTGCTGCTGTCGCTGCTCAGCCGGCAGACGCGTGTTGCGGAAAAACGCGAATGTCTCGCGCACCATGGCCACGATGTCCCGCCAGTAGACGATGCAGATGGAAATGAGCGTGCCCAGATGCAGCAGAACATCGAAAAACAGATGGCCGTTTTCCGTCGTAGACATATGAAACAGGTTTTGCAGGATGGACAGATGGCCGGAGCTGGAGATCGGCAGAAACTCTGCGATGCCCTGCACCAGACCGAGTAGGATCGCATTCCAGATGCTCACGGATGTACCTCCCAATGTACAGATATGAACATTTGATTATAACACAATTTCTTGCTCACCACAAGGGAAAACGGGCACAGCGCCCGTCCTCCCCCGTTGTATCCGGTCACGCCTGCGTGTCGCAGTAGGCCGCCAGCACGCCGCGGTAGGTCATCCAGCAGTCGAACTTTGCCACGAGCTCGAACGGCGAATGCATGCTCAGCACCGGCACACCGGCGTCAATGGTGTCGATGTTGCGGTCGGCCATGAACTTGGCGATCGTGCCGCCGCCGCCCTGATCGACCTTGCCCATCTCGGACAGCTGCCAGACAACGCCGTTATCGGCAAACAGGCGGCGCACCGGTCAGGTAGCTGACGAGCTCGGCGGAGGCATCGCTCGTGCCGGACTTGCCGCGCGCGCCCGTGAACTTGCAGATGCCCATACCGTAGTTGAGCTTAGCCTCCGTGCGCTTGGCGCTCACCTCGGGGAAGCTGGGGTCAAAGGCCGCGCAGACGTCCGCCGAGAGGCAAAAGCTCCTGGCGAAGCAGTGGCGCAGCGCGACGTCCTGCTGCTCGCAGAGGTCGGCCATGAAGGCCTCGAACGCCTGCGACTGCATGCCGGACACGCCGTCGGAACCAATCTCTTCTTTATCGGCGAGGATGCACACGGCCGTGCGCTCCGGTGCGCCGTCAAGGTCGAGGATGGCGCGCAGCTCGGCGTAGGCGCACACGCGGTCATCCTGACCGTAGGCGCCGATCATGCTGCGGTCAAAGCCGATGTCGCGCGCCGGGAACGCCGGCACGGCGGCCAGCTCCGCCGACAGGAAGTCCTCTTCCGTGATGCCGTATTCATCATAGAGCAGGGACAGCACGGCGAGCTTCACACGGTCACGTCCCTCTCCGGCATACGGCATGCTGCCGATGACGATGTTGAGCGCCTCGCCCGTGATGCCCTCTTCCATGGTCTTGCGCATCTGATCCTTGCCGAGGTGCGGCAGCAGATCGGTGATGACAAACTGCGGCTCATCCGGCTCGCGGCCGATGGCAATGTCGACCGTGCTGCCGTCCTTGAGCGCGACGGTGCCGTGCAGCTCCAGCGGGATCGTGACCCACTGGTACTTCTTGATGCCGCCGTAATAGTGCGTCTTGAAATACGCCAGCTCCGAATCCTCATACATTGGCGTCTGCTTGAGATCGAGGCGCGGCGAGTCGATGTGCGCGCCCGCGATCACACAGCCGTGATCGAGCGGCTGCTGACCGAGCACGGCCAGCATGAGCGCCTTGCCGCGGTTGTTGACATACACCTTCGAGCCCGGCTGCAGCTCCATACCGAACGTATACGGCACGAAGCCCGCTTCCTCCGCCATGCGGATTGCTTCCTTAACGGCCTCGCGCTCGGTGCGCGCGGCGTCGAGAAAGCGCTTATATCCCTCGGCGTAGGCAAAGATCTCCCCGGTCTGCTCGGCGTCGATCTGATCATAGCCGTTCTTCGGCTGATAAAACAGCTTTTCCTTCCACTGCTTGAGTTCCTTATCTTCGCTCATGAGAGCACCTCCTGTATCAGTTGATGGCAGCGGCGCTGAAAATCGGCGAGCGTGCCGCCGTTCTCCAGCACGTAGCTGCAATGTTTGGCAAACCATTCGTTGGGCTTCTGCGCGTCGATGCGCGCCTCGGCATAGGCGCGTGTCACGCCCTCGCGCGCGATGAGCCGCTCGATGCGCACCGCGCGCGGCGCCGTCACGCCGAGGGTAACGGTGCACAGCTCCGCCAACCCGCTCTCGATAAGCGCGATGGCATCGATCGCCGCGGCCGTGCCGCCCTGACGCGCCCACGCGCGCAGGCGAGCGCGCACCTCGGCGCGGACATACCGGTGCGTAATGGCGTTGAGATCGTCGAGCGCCGCCGCGTCCGCGAACACGACCGCGCCGAGCTTCTTGCGCTGCAGCACCCCATTTTCTATTGTACCCGGAAAACGGGCATTGATCTCCGCGAGCATAGCGGTATTGGACGCCAGCAGCTCATGATACACCGCGTCGCAGTCGATGACGAGCGCGCCCTGGCGCTCGAGCTCCATGAGCGCGGTCGTTTTGCCGCAGCCTGTGCCGCCCGTGATGCCGACGATGTGCATTTTCTGCACAAGCGCGTCCCACACAGCGTCGTCCGGCACGGCGGCAGAGCGCAGGATGCGGTACGGCGTGTGCGAGAGGTCGACGAGCGTGGACTCCCGGCCGATGCCGCAGGGGCCGCCGTCGATGACGGCCGCGATCTGCCCGTCGAAATACGCGAGCACGTCGTCCGCCGTTTTCGGGCTCGGCGCGCCGGAGGGATTGGCCGACGGCGCGGCCAGCGGCAGCTGCGCGGCCTCGATAAGCGCCAACGTGGCCGGGTGATCCGGGCAGCGCAGGCCGACGGTCTCACCGCCCGCGCGCACGATCTCGGGCACGCAGTCCTGCGCCCGCAGCACGATCGTGAGCGGCCCGGGCCAGAAGGCCTCGGCCAGTGTGTACGCCGCCGGCGGCACATCAATGCAGTAGCGCGCCATGGCGGACGCGTCGTGCACCATCAGCGACAGCGGCTTGACAGCCGGCCGGCACTTGACCTCATAGATCTGCGCGACGGCATCGGGGTCCAGCCCGTTGCCGGCAAGGCCATAGACTGTCTCCGTCGGGACGGCGACGAGCTGCCCGGCGCGGATGGCCTCCGCCGCCTGCGCGATCTCGGTTGTGATTCGTTTCGTGTTCATGCTTCCTCCACGGATGCGCGCAGCTTTTCGGCCTGATCGGCCAGCGTGAGCGCATCGATGATCTCATCCAGATCACCGTCGAGCACCTGATCGAGCTTATAGAGCGTCAGCCCGATGCGGTGATCTGTCACCCGCCCCTGCGGGAAGTTGTAGGTGCGGATGCGTTCGTTGCGCATGCCGGTGCCGACCTGACTGCGCCGCTCGGCCGAGCGCACGGCGTTTTGCCGGGCGCTTTCCGCGGCATACAAGCGCGAGGCCAGGATCTTCATCGCGCGATCCTTGTTTTTATACTGGCTGCGCTCATCCTGACACTCAACGACCGTGCCGGTAGGCAGGTGCGTGATGCGGATGGCGCTCTCGGTCTTGTTGACATGCTGGCCGCCGGCGCCAGAGCTGCGGTAGGTGTCGATCTGCAGGTCCTTCGGGTCGATGTGCACCTCCACGGCGTCCATCTCCGGCAGCACGGCCACGGTGGCGGTACTGGTGTGGATGCGGCCGCCGGTCTCCGTCTCCGGCACGCGCTGGACGCGGTGCACCCCGCTTTCAAACTTCAGGCGGGAGTAGGCCCCCTGCCCGCTGATGAGCAGACTCGCCTCGCGCACGCCGCCGAGCTCCGTCTCGTTGAGGTTCGCGATCTCGGTCTTCCACCCGTGCGCGTCGGCGTACATGTTGTACATCCGATAAAGACTATGCGCAAAGAGCGCCGATTCTTCTCCGCCGACGCCGGTGCGGATCTCCAGAATGACGTTGCGGTCGTCATTCGGGTCACGCGGCAGCAGCAGGACGCGCAGCTGCTGCTCGAGCTCCGTGCAGCGGACCCTGCCCTGCTCAATCTCCTCGCGCGCGATCTCGTGCAGCTCGGGATCGTCCAGCAGCGCCTCCGCCTGCGCGGTCTGCGCCTGACAGGCGGCATAGGCCCGGTAGGCCTCCACGACCGGCTGCAGCTCGCGCTGCTCACGGCAGAGCTTTGTGAACACCGCAGGGTCGGAATAATACGCAGGATCGGCCAGCTTGCTCTCGAGTTCGGCATACCGGTTTTCAATTTGTCGCAGCTTTTCGAGCACAGCGCCGCCTCCCTTGTTGCGATATTCGCTCAATATATCAGTTTACCACAGCGGCACAAAAATGTAAACAGGCGGTGCGCACCGCCTGTCAGAAAATCTTCACTTCATTTATCCGCGCGGGATGATCGCCTGCGCCACGTTCTCGAGCGTGCCCAGGTCAAGCACGTTCACCTGGTCGGAGCCGACGACATAAAAGTAGTCGCCGATGTACAGGCCGCGGTTGTTCTCGTCCCACTGCGAGACAGGGATCTCCTTGCGCAGCGTGAAGCCGTCGTCCGCCGAATAGCCGTAGACAAGGTAGCTGTTTTCCGCCGGGAAAGCGATGAGGTCCTTGCCGCTGTCGACCAGAATGGCCTTATGGTTATACAGCGCCTCGCTGTAGTCGGCGTCAATAGCCTGCGTGTGCAGATCGTGCAGCTTGGCGGGGTCGGACGTGTCGATCATGACGAGCTTCATGCCGTCCACGGTCGTGCCATCGACCGCCTGCGTCTCCATGCCGAGGCCGAAGAGCATCCCGTCCGACCAGACATGCAGATAGTCCGAATAGCCGCTGAGCTTGAGCTCGCCGACGACCTTCGGGTTCGCCGGATCGGTCAGGTCGACCGCAAAGACCGGATCCGTCTGGCGGTAGGTGCACAGATAGCCGTAATCCCCGTCAAAGCGCGCGGAGAACACCGTCTCCCCTTCCGCGAGCCCGGCCACGCTGCCGACGGTGTTCAGGTCACTGTCAAGCACGTAGACATCATTGCGCGTCTGTGTGGCGTCGTCATTAGCCTTCGTGTTTTCAAAATCGTGCTTTTCATCGCGGTAGACGCTGTAGGCATACGTCTGCTCGGTCGTGGCCATGCGCAGATAGCCGTCCCGCTCGTCGAGCGAGAACTGATTGTTGAGCGCGCCGGCCACAGCGCCGTTGGCGGCGAAGGTGAGCTTGCCGTCCGCGATCGCGAAGCGGTTGACCACCGTGTTGACGCTCGAGGTATAGTCCGTGACCGTGTAACTGCCGTCTTTATAGCTCTTGCCCGCGCCGTCGTCGTAGACGCTCGTGCACAGGTAGAGATTCTCCGCCGTCATATACACCGTTTCTCCGCCGCCGAGTACGGACTGGCTGGAGAGCCGGGTGCCGGACGCAATGTCATACGACGCCGCGACCGCGTAGGTCATGGAGTTGTTATACGGCATGAGGCCGATGCTATCGCACGGCACGACCGACGCCGTGTCCCCATCGTACAGCCGGGGCGCATACGTGGCCTCGTCGCCCTTCTCAGGCGCATCGGGATAATACGACGTGCACAGATAGAGCACGCCGCCGATCATGCGCGAGGCGATCTCGTAGCCGTCCTGCCCGAGCGACTGGACCAGTGTCGGGGCCGCCGGATCGGAAACATCATAAATATCGACCGTGACGTAGTTGCTGCCGCTGCCCGCAATCCCGTCAGAGGAAGCATCGCCGTCCGTCCAGTCGGTATAGGACGAGAGAACGACCGCACGGCCATCTGCGAGATACAGCTCCAGCGGCAGCTTTTCCTGCGTGTGCGCCCGGCCGTCCTCGGTCGTCGTCTGCTCCCAGTCCTGCCCGACGAACACGTTGGACACATCCGTGACGTCCGCGCCGTCCGCCTGCATGACAATCAGCTCGCTGCCGCGCAGGATGTAGATATACGTGCCGTCGGTCTTGACGATGTCGCCCTCGTCGACGCCCGCGACCTGCACGTTCGTGCCGGAGTAGAACGTGCCCTCACCGTCGCCCTTACCGCCGGTCTCCGGGTCACCGGAGGTACCGTCGGACATATTGAGAGACTTATCGCGGTCTGCGATCGCTTTCTGCGCATCGGTCAGCGCGGAATAGACCTCACTGTAGCTCTTGGCAAAGGTCAGGCCGCCGGCCGTCACCGTCTTGCCGGTCTGGCCGCCGGTTCCGCAGGCAGTCAGCAGCGCGAGCGACAGACACAGCACCAGAAATCCAGAAAAAAACTTTTTCATAGCACACCTCTATGGTTCGATGGTTTTCAACTACATTGTACAGGATTGGACGCGCACGGTCAAGAAATGTTCCGAAAAAACGGAAGGACACCCGCAGGCATCCTCCCGTCTGATTGCGTATACAGTTATGCGCCGAGGTACGCCGCGCGCACCGCGTCATTGGTCAGCAGCTCCTCACCGCTGCCGGTGAGCGTGATGCGGCCGGTCTCGAGCACGTAGCCCACATCGGCGATCTTGAGGGCCATGTTCGCGTTCTGCTCGATGAGCAGGATGGTTACGCCCTGTTTGTTGATCTCCTGAATGATGGAGAAGATATCGCGCACGACCAGCGGCGCGAGGCCGAGCGAGGGCTCGTCCATCATGAGCAGCTTCGGGCGGCTCATGAGCGCGCGGCCGACCGCGAGCATCTGCTGCTCGCCGCCGGAGAGCGTGCCGCCGGCCTGCCAGCTGCGCTCTTTCAGGCGCGGGAACAGGCTGTACACCCACTCGAGATCCTCCGACAGATCGTCCTTGCGCAGGTAGGCGCCGATCTTGAGGTTTTCCAGCACGGTCATGTCCGGGAAAATGCGGCGTCCCTCCGGCACGAGCGTCACGCCCTGCGTCACGATCTGGGTCGGGTCCTTGCCGGTGATGTCCTCGCCCCGGAACGTGATCTTGCCGCCGCTCGGCTTGACGAGGCCGGAGATCGTGCGCAGCGTGGAGCTCTTGCCCGCACCGTTGGAGCCGATCAGCGTGACGATCTGGCCCTCCTGCACATCGAACGAAATGCCCTTGACGGCCTCAATGCCGCCGTAGTGCACCTGCAGGTCTTCAATTTTCAGAATCGTTTCACTCATCTTCCACAACCCCCAGATAGGCGTCAATGACGTGCTGATTGTTCTGGATCTCCTGCGGGATGCCCTCGGCGATCTTGCTGCCGAAGTCGATGACGTAAATGTAATCGGAGATCCGCATGACCAGATCCATATGGTGCTCGATCAGGAAGATCGTCAGGCCGTATTTATCGCGCAGCTCATGGATGAACGCCGCGAGCTCGAGCGTCTCCTGCGGGTTCATGCCGGCCGCCGGCTCGTCGAGCAGCAGCAGCTTCGGATCCGTCGCCAGCGCACGGGCGATCTCCAGCCGGCGCTGGATGCCGTAAGGCAGGCTCGTCGCAATGTCGTCCTTATATTGCTCCAGCCCCTGCTCCATGAGCAGGGCCATGGTCTCGTCGCGCATGCGCTTTTCTTCCCTGGCGTTGCCGCGGAAGGTCGCGGAAAACACATTCTGCCTGGCACGCATATGCTTTGCCACGAGCACGTTTTCAAACACCGTCATACTCTTCCACAGGCGGATATTCTGGAACGTGCGGGCAATACCGAGCTTTGTGATCTTGTCCGGCGTCGGCGAGACGATCTTGCCCGTCCCGGCCAGCGGGTCGCGCGCGAGCATCTGCTCTTTCGTCTCGTCCTCCGGATGATACTCCGCCGTGTAGAGCAGCGGATTTTCGCCCTTGTAGAGCTTTTTCATCTTCCCGGTCGGATGGTTGCGGACCATCGGCTCGTCAAGGAATTTGACGAGACCGTTCGTCGGCTCATATACGCCGGTGATGCAGTTGAAGGCCGTGGTCTTGCCGGCGCCGTTCGGGCCGATGAGCGCCACGATCTGCCCCTCGGGGATGTGCAGCGACAGGTTATTGACCGCCACGACGCCGCCGAACTGCATCGTGATATTTTCCACGCTGAGGATGTCTTTACTCATCTGCTTTGCCCTCCTCAACTACATTCTTTTTTGCCTTTTTTGGGCGCTTGCGGAACAGATCCGGCAGCTCGCGCTCACCCATGATGCCCTTGCGGAAGAAGAGCACGACGATCATGATGATGATCGAGAACACGACCATACGGAAACCGTTGCGCAGCAGCGGCACCTTGAACGCGCCGATATACGCCTCGTTGTCGAGGAAGCGCAGCCACCATTCGGAACAGGCGATGTACAGGAAGGAGGCGATGCAGCTGCCAGAGACGGAGCCGATGCCGCCGATGACGACGATGAGCAGGATCTCATAGGTCATGGCCGAGGTGAACACCTTGGCCTGCACGGTCGTGGCAAACATGGCAAAGAGCGCGCCCGACACGCCCGCAAAGAACGAGCTGATGACAAACGACAGGCTCTTGTGCTTGGCGAGGTTCACGCCCATGGCCTCCGCCGCGATCTCATCGTCGCGAATGGCCTTAAAGACGCGGCCGTAGGACGAGTTGATGAGCAGAACAATAATAAAGATGCAGATACCGGCAAGCAAAATCGGCACGACAGCGCTCAGGCGGAAGAGCACCTTGCCGGAAGCGTTCGTGATGTTGAAATCCGCGAACGTCGGGTAGCCTTTGAGGATGTTGGCGCCGTTGGTGACCTTGCCGAGCGTCTGCCACTGGAAAATGGCACGCAGGATCTCAGCAAAGCCGAGCGTCGCAATGGCCAGATAATCGCTCTTGAGGCGCAGGACCGGCAGGCCGATCAGATACGCGAAGAACGCGGCGACTAGGCCCGCGAAAATGATGGCCACAAGCACACCGAGCACCAGACTCACACCGCCACCGAAGCCGGTGGCGCCGAACAGATGCTGGAACATCTCCTGGAAGGAGAAGTGGATGCTCGAACCCTCGAAGAGGTAATACACGCCATCACGCGCGGCATCCGGGATCATGAAGATCGCGTAGGCATACGCGCCGAGGAGCATGAAGCCCGCCTGCCCGAGCGAGAACAGGCCGGTGAAGCCGTTGAGCAGGTTCATGGACACGGCGACGAGCGAGTACACCGCACCCTTTTTGATGACCGTAAAGAGCAGGGAGCCGGGAGACATGACGTTTTCCAGCACCATCGTCACGAGCGTGAGCACGAGCACGATAGCAAAGGTGATCAGATTGCCGCGGCGCGCTTCTTTGTCTTTCGCTTTCAGCACAGTGATCCCCCCTCTCAGACTTTGTCCGTGGCCTTTTCACCGAACAGGCCGGTGGGCTTGACCACGAGGACGACGATCAGCAGCGCGAACGTGAACGCATCGGAGAACACCGTCATGCTGGTGCCCTTGATGAGCGTTTCGCAGATGCCGATGATGAACGCGCCAATGACGGCGCCGGGGATCGAACCAATGCCGCCGAACACCGCCGCGACGAACGCCTTCAGGCCGGGCATGGCGCCGGAGGTGGGGATGACGGTCGGATAGTTCGTGAAGTACAGCAGCGAGCCGACGGCCGCCAGGAACGAGCCGATGATAAACGTCACGGAGATGACCTTATTGATCTTGATGCCCATGAGCTGGCTGGTCTCGAAGTCCTTCGCGACCGCGCGCATGGCCATGCCGATCTTCGTGTGGTTGATGAGCCACTGCAGCAGCAGCACGAGCACGAGCACGAGCACGGGCGTGATGACCACGGCGGCGGACAGACCGGCCAGACCGGTCACAACGCCGGCGCCCAGTCCGGCCAAAATATAAAGGATGCATTGCGCGATGTTCATGGGATCACCTGATGTCGTTTTTTCGTTTCTGAGCCACTTATTATAAGCGCTGCATGAAAATCGTCAAGTCCCTGCGCGCGGAGTTTACAAACTGTAGAGAATTGTGGGGGAGGGGAGAAACGAAAAAATCCGCCGAAGCATTTTGCTTCAGCGGATTTTGGTCCGAGTGAGAAGATTCGAACTTCCGGCCTCTTGAACCCCATTCAAGCACGCTACCAACTGCGCTACACCCGGATATTTTATTTGCTCAAATAATATAGCATACCGCGCAAAAAAATGCAAGAGGGAAATGCGGCTTTTGGGCAGAAAGTTTTTCGTTATATTTCTTTACGATTGTATCAGAATTTCGAATAGATAGGTTTCGAAATAATCATAAAATTTTTAAATAAATAAATTGAAATTTTTTGGGTGATTTGTTAACGTGTTCTTAACACCTATATGGGATAATAGAGCTCCATGTATGCGCGGGCATGCAAGACCAACGTGGCAAAATGGAAACAAAACAAAGGAGGAAACATCATGACAGGTAAAAGACTGCAGCGGGTGCTGGCGTGCCTGCTGGCGGTGCTGCTGCTGTCGCAGGTCGGCGCGTTCTCGCCGGCCGTGTTCGCGGCGGATGACAGCAGCTACACGCTGCAAGACGGTACGGCCATCATCAAGTCCACGATGACGACCGATGAAGTGAACCATGCGCTGACGCGCGCGCTGGTCAAGGATTTTGACCAGAAGAGCGAGGATGCGCAGGCAAAACTTCTGGATGATCTCAAGTGGGAGTACAAAACGAACGGTTTCAAGAATAAGGGTACTATATTTGAGGCAAAATCCTCTGATTTGTACTGGGATTCCATTGCTGGTGCCAGAGTTGTTGAAGAAGGCAAGGTTATAAAGACTAAGTACACTTGCCCCGCGCTTGCCAAAAATGACGACGGCAACTATCAGGTCCGCGTTCGGGATACGAATGCTGCGGTGACGCTCACGAAGGCGGAGAAGCTCTCTTCGTCCATCACGCTCAAGCAGGACGCCAGCGTCGCGCTGACATACAATGCGGATGGCTCTCTGAATTTTGATGCACTGCGCGAGCGCATCTTCGACCAGGTCGTGGAGAGCACCACGCCCAAACTGACGGTCAAAGACGTGACCATTAAGTATTTTGCTTCGCTGACGACTGGCTCTGTGACTGAAAAAGATAAGAAATGGGTATCTCTTGAGGGCGAGAGCAAGATTGTTGCCGGTAAAGAGCTGGGCTATCCCGCCATTTCTGCGGGGAAGCAGAAAATTCAGATCTCCTATGCTGAAAATAATACGTATTTCGGCACTACCTCTCAGGAAGTCATGGTGACCTTCACCGAGCGCGCGGATGCCCACATTGTTCTCAAAGAGGGGCAGACGGTCGCGCTGCCGTATACGGATGCCACGACCGTTGATTACGACGCGCTGCGTGCAGCCATTCTCAAGCAGGTCGTGGACGAGGGGACTACCCCGGCCCTGACGACGGAGAACACGGAGATCAAGTACTATGCCTCGTCCGCTCTTGTTGATCACAAAGAGTGGGTAAAGCTGGAGGGTGAGTACAAAACGATCCCGGTGATCAATAAAGAGATCGGCTATCCCGCCATTCCTGCGGGTGACCAGCAGATCCAGATCAGCTTCAAGGGCTTCCGCCCCAGTGTCAAGGCCATTGGCCGTATCTACACGGTGGGCCTGCCCAGCATTGCCATGCAGTGCGTGGGCAGCCTGATGACCTTTGGCATGAACCTGATCCTCATGGCCTTCTCGTCTACGGCGGTGGCGGTGTTCGGGGTGTACTT
>OIBY01000263.1_pt1 | contig 12472 bp, 6 predicted proteins | sample 1581201 | NCBI WGS metagenome assembly OIBY01 (sample SAMEA3882540, study PRJEB24775) | human gut metagenome | biome: human-associated habitat; feature: intestine environment; material: feces | place: Netherlands | collected 2009/2010 | reverse complement strand
CTGCCGCACCTCGCTCGCCGTATCGGCACTTAGAATTATGCGGTATTGCCTTTACAATTAAAAAGATCTATACTATAATGAAACAACAGTAAGTTGTACAAGACGAACTTAAGTTGTAAATAAACGACCAACAGCAGGGGAGGTCCGCTATGCCGGAGCAACAGGAAAATCAAACCGAGGTGTTCCACCTCAAAGCACCGTTCAAACCGACTGGCGACCAGCCCCAGGCTATTGAAGCGCTGGTGCAGGGCCTGAAAGCAGGGGATAAAGGTCAAACTTTGCTGGGCGTTACCGGCTCCGGCAAAACCTTTACGATGGCCAATATCATTGCACAGTGCAACCGCCCCACACTGATTCTGGAACCAAACAAAACCCTGGCCAGCCAGATCTGCACCGAGATGCGCGGATTTTTCCCCGATGATGCGGTGGAATATTTTGTGAGCTATTACGACTATTACCAGCCGGAAGCCTACATCCCCTCCACCGATACCTATATTGAAAAAGACAGCGCCATCAATGATGAGATCGACCGCCTGCGCCATTCGGCCACGGCGGCACTGTCGGAGCGGCGCAATGTTATCATTGTGGCGTCGGTTTCCTGCATTTATTCCTTGGGCGACCCTATCGATTACCGCAGCATGGTCATCAGCCTGCGCCCCGGTATGCAGATGGAGCGGGACGAGCTCTGCCGCCGCCTGGTCAAGCTGCAATATGAACGCAACGATATGAACTTTATCCGCAATAAGTTCCGCGTTCACGGCGATATTGTGGATATCCACCTTGCTTATAATGATGAATACGCCATCCGCGTCGAATTCTTCGGCGATGAAATCGACCGCATTTCCGAGTTTGATCCCCTGACCGGCGAGCGCAAAAATATTGTGCGCCATGTGGCCATTTTCCCCGCCAGCCACTATATCGTCGGCCCTGAAAAAATGAAGGAAGGTCTCGCCAAGATCCAGACCGAGATGGAACAGCAGGTGCAGGCCTTTACTGCAGAGGGCAAACTGCTGGAAGCCCAGCGCATCCAGCAGCGCACCCAGTACGATATGGAGATGCTACAGGAAGTTGGCATGTGCAAGGGCATCGAGAACTACTCTGCCGTGCTGTCCGGCCGTGCCCCCGGCTCCACCCCCACCACGTTGCTGGACTACTTCCCCAAAGATTTTATCCTGATGGTGGATGAAAGCCATGTGATGCTGCCGCAGGTCCGCGGCATGTTCGGCGGGGACTACAGCCGCAAAAAAACGCTGGTGGAATATGGCTTCCGCCTGCCCTCGGCGTTTGACAACCGCCCGCTGAAATTTGAGGAATTTGAATCCAAGGTCGGCCAGACGATCTTTGTCAGCGCTACCCCTGGCCCCTATGAACGGGAACATTCCAGCCGCGTGGCCGAGCAGGTCATCCGCCCCACCGGTCTGCTGGACCCCGTCATCATGGTGCGCCCAGTGGAAGGCCAGATCGAGAATCTGCTGGGCGAAATTTTGCAGCGCATCGACCGCGGCGAGCGTGCCCTGGTTACCACCCTGACTGTCAAAATGGCCGAGGACCTGACCGACTACCTGGAAGAACACGGCGTGCACACCAAGTATATGCACCACGAGGTGGATACCTTTGAGCGCATGGAGATCATCAAGGACCTGCGCACCGGTGCCATTGATGTGATTGTCGGCATCAACCTTCTGCGCGAGGGCCTGGATCTGCCGGAAGTTTCGCTGATCGCCATTCTGGATGCCGACAAAGAGGGCTTCCTGCGCAGCGAAACCAGCCTGATTCAGACCATTGGCCGCGCGGCCCGCAACGCAAACGGCGTGGTGCTGATGTACGCCGATGAAGTAACCCCCAGCATGGAGCGCGCCATCATGGAAACCGAGCGCCGCCGTGCCATCCAGGATGCCTACAACAAAGAACACGGCATTACACCAAAAACTATCGTGAAAGCCATCGGCGGCGGGCTGGAAATCAGCATGAGCGAAGAAAACAAAAAGATGCGCCAGCACCGTATGAGCCGCGCTGAACGCGAACAGACCATTACCCGCCTGACCCGCGAGATGAAAGAAGCCGCCCGCCTGCTGCAGTTTGAGCACGCCGCATTCCTGCGTGATGAGATTGAAAAGCTGCAGCGCGGGGAGGACCCTACCGCCGATACCAGCACCCGCCGCGCCGCTGAAAAACAGCGCAAAACGGGCAAGGGGAGAAGGAGCTATAAAAAGTGAGCAACATTCAAATTGATGCCAACAACCGCATTACGATCAAGGGCGCGCGGGAGCATAACCTGAAAAACGTCAACCTGGTTCTGCCGCGCAACAAGCTGATTGTTATGACGGGCCTTTCCGGCTCCGGCAAGTCCAGCCTGGCCTTTGATACCATCTTTGCGGACGGCCAGCGCCGCTATATGGAAAGCCTTTCCAGCTATGCCCGCATGTTCCTGGGCCAGATGGAAAAGCCCGATGTGGACGAAATCACCGGCCTTTCCCCGGCGGTTTCCATTGACCAGAAAACCACCAGCCACAACCCGCGTTCCACCGTGGGCACCGTGACGGAAATTTATGATTATCTCCGTTTGATGTATGCCCGCATCGGCGTTCCGCACTGCCCGGTCTGCGGACGCGTCATCAGCCAGCAAACGGTGGACGAGATGGTAGATGAGGTGCTTAAACTGCCGGAACGCACCCGCTTCCAGGTGCTGGCCCCTGTTGTGCGGGGCCGCAAAGGCACCCAGGCCAAGGAGCTGGACGCTGCCCGCCGCGGCGGTTACGCCCGCGTGCGCATTGACGGCAACATGTATGATCTGGACGAAGAGATCAAGCTGGAAAAGAATATCAAGCATACCGTTGAAATCGTCGTGGACCGCCTGTCCATCAATGATACGGTGCGCGGCCGCCTGGCCGATTCTATTGAGACTGCCGTTGCCCTGACCGGCGGCCTTGTCATCATTGATGTTATCGGCGGCGAACCGATGGAGTTCAGCCAGAACTATGCCTGCCCGGAGCACGGTGTTTCCATTGACGAACTTTCCCCCCGCATGTTCAGCTTTAACAATCCCTTTGGCGCCTGTGAAACCTGCACCGGCCTGGGCACCTTTATGAAGGTGGATCCGGCCCGCGTGATTCCGAATCCGCACAAGTCCATCCGCGAAAGTGCCATCAAGGCCAGCGGCTGGTATTATGCGGAGGGATCCATCTCTGAAATGTATTACAAAGCGCTGGGCAAGCGCTATGGCTTTACGCTGGATACCCCCATCAAGGAGATGAGCAAAGAAGCCGTGCACGCCATCCTGTATGGCACCGGGACTGAAAAAATCGAGATGCAGCGCGAGAATATGTTTGGCTCCGGCACCTATATGAACACGTTTGAGGGCATTATCCCCAACTTGGAGCGCCGCTTCCGTGAAACAGGCAGCGAGTGGGTCAAAGAGGAAATCGCCCTTGTCATGTCCAGCGAGGAGTGCCCCACCTGCCACGGCCAACGCTTGAAGCCCACCAGCCTCGCCGTCACGGTGGGCGGCATCAACATTGCCCAGTTCTGCGATATGAGCGTGAACGAGGAGCTGGAATTTATTCAGACGGCAAAAGTGTCCGAGCGGGATGAAGTCATCGCTGCTTCCATCTTCAAAGAGGTCAAAGAGCGTCTGGGCTTTTTGAAGAGCGTGGGTCTGGGGTACCTGACCCTGTCTCGCGGCGCATCGTCCCTTTCCGGCGGCGAAAGCCAGCGCATCCGTCTGGCGACCCAGATCGGCAGCGCACTGACCGGCGTGCTGTATGTGCTGGATGAACCCAGCATCGGCCTGCACCAGCGCGATAACGATAAGCTGATTGCCACCATGAAGCGCCTGCGCGACCTGGGCAACACCCTGATTGTAGTAGAGCACGACGAGGACACCATGCGCCAGGCAGACTATATTGTGGATGTCGGCCCCGGTGCCGGTGTGCATGGCGGCGAGATCGTGGCCGCCGGCAGTGTGGAGGACATCTGCAATGCCCCGCGCAGTGTGACCGGCGAGTACCTTTCCGGCCGCAAATTTGTGGAAGTTCCCACCGCCCACCGCTCCGGTAACGGTAAAATGCTCACGGTGGTCAAAGCGCGGGAAAACAACCTGCAAAACATTACCGTGGATTTTCCCCTTGGCAAAATGATCTGCGTGACCGGTGTTTCTGGTTCCGGCAAGTCCACGCTGGTCAATGAAATTTTGTATAAGTCGCTGGCCGCAGCGCTCAACGGCGCCCGCAGCCGCCCCGGCCAGTGTGATGAAGTTCAGGGTATGGAATGGATCGATAAGGTCATCGGCATTGACCAGTCGCCCATTGGCCGCACCCCGCGCTCCAACCCGGCCACCTACACCGGTGTGTTCGGCGATATCCGCACCCTCTTCTCCAACACCCAGGATGCCAAACAGCGCGGTTACGGCCCCGGCCGGTTCAGCTTCAACGTCAAGGGCGGCCGCTGCGAAGCCTGCGAGGGCGGCGGCATTGTGCAGATCGAAATGCACTTTCTGCCGGATATTTACGTCCCCTGCGATGTCTGCAAGGGCAAGCGCTATAACCGCGAAACGCTGGAAGTAAAATATAAAGACAAAAACATCTCCGATGTGCTGGATATGACGGTGGAGGAAGCCTGCAATTTCTTTGCCAACCAGCCCAAAATTGCGCGCAAACTGCAAACCCTGCAGGAAGTCGGCCTTGGCTATGTGCAGCTGGGCCAGTCGGCCACCACACTTTCCGGCGGCGAAGCCCAGCGTGTCAAGCTGGCCAACGAGCTTGCCCGCCGCGATACCGGCAAAACCGTCTATATTCTGGACGAGCCTACCACCGGCCTGCACATTGCCGATGTGCACCGCCTGGTCAAGGTGCTGGATAAGCTGGCCGATGCGGGCAACACCGTGATCGTGATCGAGCATAACCTGGATGTGATCAAGCGTGCCGACTATATCATCGACCTGGGGCCGGAGGGCGGCAGAGGCGGCGGTACCATTGTGGCAACCGGTACGCCGGAACAGGTAGCCCAGAACCCGAACTCCTTCACCGGCCAGTACCTGAAACCCGTGCTGGAGCGCGCCTGGAAACTGCAGGGCACAGCTCCGGCCCCCGTGCCGGAAGAGCCGGGATGCCCGGCGCCCGCAGAGGAAAAAGCCTCCGCCCAGCCGCCGCGCAAACGCAAAAAAGCAGACAAAAAATAACCACAACAGGGAACTTTGTGCAGCAAAAACGCAAAATTGGATTTGACAATTCCTGTCAACCTGTGGTTTAATTATCTTTACGCGCCTGAAAAAGCAAAATTCTGCGCGCACAGGGGTACGCAGCAGCGTGATTCCCTGCATCCAAAAACGGGAGGGAACTGCCGAATGGCAAAAAAGAAGGAAGAATACGGCAACGAAAGCATCAAGAGCTTAAAAGGTGCAGACCGTGTGCGCAAGCGCCCGGCCGTTATCTTTGGCTCTGACGGTGTGGAAGGCTGTGCCCATTCCATTTTTGAGATCGTATCCAACTCCATCGACGAAGCGCGTGACGGCCACGGCAACAAAATCAACGTTACCCTTTACCCGGATCACTCTGTGGAAGTAGAGGACTTTGGCCGCGGTATCCCCGTCGATTACAATAAAGCTGAAGAACGCTGGAACTGGGATCTTGTGTTCTGCGAACTGTACGCGGGAGGCAAATATGGCGAGGGTAGCGGCAACTATGACTTCTCCCTTGGCCTGAACGGCCTTGGCCTTTGCGCCACCCAGTATTCCAGCGAATGGATGACTGCGGATATTTACCGCGATGGCATGCACTATCACCTGGATTTCAAAAAAGGTGAGAATGTCGGCGGGCTGAAAAAAGAGCCGTTCACCGGCCGCCGCACCGGCTCCGTCATCCGCTGGAAACCGGACACCGATGTGTTTACCGACATCAATGTTCCGGCGGATACCTTCAAGGATATGCTGCGCCGTCAGGCCGTTGTCAATGACGGTGTGACTCTCGTGTTCAACGACCGCACGGGCGAACGTGCCGAAAAAATCGAATATTTCTATGAGCATGGCATTCAGGACTATGCCAATGAGATCGCCGGTGAGGGAACCCTGACCCCGGTGCATTTCTGCTCCGGTTCCGCAATCGGCCGCGACCGTGATGATCAGCCGGAATATCAGGTCAAAATGAACGTGGCGTTCTGCTTTTCCAACGCGGTGCAAACGCTGGAATACTATCACAACTCCTCGTGGCTGGAGCACGGCGGCAGCCCGGACCGCGCTGTCCGCCTGGCCTTTGTCAACCAGATCAACAACTGGTTGAAAAATAAGGGTTTGTACAAGAAAAACGAAAGCTCCATCACCTTCAACGATGTGCAGGACTGCCTGATTCTGGTTTCCTCCAGCTTCTCCACCCGCACCAGCTACGAGAACCAGACCAAAAAGGCCATCACCAACAAGTTTGTGGCCCAGGCCATGACGGAGTTCCTCAAGCACCAGCTGGAAGTCTACTTTGTGGAGCACCCGGACGAAGCCGAAAAAGCCTGCAAGCAGGTGCTAATCAATAAGCAAAGCCGCGAGCACGCCGAAAAAGCGCGTGTGTCCATCAAAAAAACAATGACCCAGCAGATGGACCTGGCCAACCGCGTGCAGAAATTTGTGGACTGCCGCACCAAGGATGCTTCCCGCCGGGAACTCTACATCGTGGAGGGCGATTCCGCTATGGGCGCGGTCAAACAGAGCCGCGATTCGGAGTTCCAGGCTATCATGCCCATTCGCGGCAAGATCCTGAACTGCCTGAAGGCCGATTACGCCCGCATTTTCAAGTCTGACATTATCACAGACTTGATCCGCGTGATGGGCTGCGGCGTGGAGCTGGGCGGCAGCCACAATAAGGACCTGGCTACCTTTAATCTGGACAACCTGCGCTTTAACAAGATCGTCATCTGTACCGATGCTGATGTGGACGGTTATCAGATCCGCACCTTGGTGCTGACGATGCTCTACCGCCTGACCCCCACCCTCATCAATCAGGGGTATGTGTATATCGCGGAATCCCCGCTGTATGAGATCAACACCAAAAATAAGACCTACTTTGCCTATACCGAGCCGGAAAAGGCCGATATCATGAAGCGGATCGACGGCCAGAAGTTTACGATCCAGCGATCCAAAGGTCTGGGCGAAAACGACCCCGAAATGATGTGGCTGACCACCATGAGCCCCGAAAGCCGCCGCTTAATTAAAATTCTGCCCACCGATGTTCAGCGCACGGCGGAGGTGTTTGACCTGCTCCTGGGCGATAATCTGCAGGGCCGTAAGGAGCACATTGCGGAGCACGGCGCTGAATATCTGGACGATCTGGATGTATCTTAATCAGGGGAGGAGAGAGCAAAATGGCAAAAAAAGCAACCAAAAAGAAAGCCGCCCCTGCCCGCCCGCAGCTGGGCGATAACGTCGAGATCCTCTCTGCCGGTGAGGTCATCGAAAGCCCCATTACCGATACGCTGGAAACAAACTACATGCCTTACGCCATGAGCGTTATTGTTTCCCGCGCGCTGCCGGAAATTGACGGCTTCAAGCCCGCCCACCGCAAACTGCTGTATACCATGTACGGCATGGGCCTGCTGAAAGGCGCCCGCACCAAAAGCGCCAATATCGTAGGCAGCACCATGCACCTGAACCCCCACGGCGATGCCGCCATTTACGACACCATGGTGCGTATGGGCCGTTCCAACGAAAGCCTGCTGGTGCCCTTTGTGGACTCCAAGGGTAACTTTGGCAAGGCGTACAGCCGCGATATGGCTTACGCCGCCGCTCGTTACACCGAGGCAAAGCTGGAACCCGTGTGCGAAGAGCTGTTCCGCGATATCGACAAGGATACCGTGGATTTTGTGCCCAACTATGACGGCACCACCACCGAACCGACGATGCTGCCGGTCACCTTCCCGACCATTCTGGCCAACAACACACTGGGCATTGCGGTCGGTATGGCGTCCAACATCTGTTCCTTCAACCTGGTGGAGCTCTGCAATGCAACCATCGCCCTGATGAAAGACGACCAGGCGGACCTGGCCCAGCTGATGCCCGCGCCGGATTTTGTCGGCGGCGGTTCCATCCTGTATGATGCCGCCGAGATGCAGAATGTGCTGGAAAAAGGCCGCGGCAGCATCCGCGTGCGCGCCCAGTGGGCTTACGATAAAGAGAACAACTGCATTGACATCACCCGCATTCCGCCGACCACAACGGTGGAAGCCATCATGGATAAGATCACCGAGCTGGTCAAACTGGGCAAGATCCGTGAAATCAGCGATATGCGTGATGAAACCGACCTGAACGGCTTGAAGCTGACCATCGACCTCAAGCGCGGCCAGGACCCGGACAAGCTGATGGCGCGTCTGTTCAAGGCAACCCCGCTGGAGGACAGTTTTGCCTGCAACTTCAATGTGCTGATCGGCGGCCAGCCCCGCGTGTTGGGCGTGCGCCAGATTTTGTTGGAGTGGATTGCATTCCGCTCCGAATGCGTGCGCCGCCGCACCTACTATGATCTGCAGGGCAAGCAAAAGCGTCTGCACCTGCTGCGCGGCCTGGAAGCTATCCTGCTGGATATTGATAAGGCAATTGAAATTGTGCGCAACACTGCGGAAGAATCCGAGGTTGTGCCCAACTTGATGATCGGTTTTGGCATTGACGAAGTGCAGGCTGAGTATGTGGCGGAAATCAAGCTGCGCCACCTCAACCGTGAGTATATCCTCAAACGCACCGAGGAAATTGAGGAACTGGAAAAGGCGATCGCAGACTTGGAAGATGTTCTCAAACGCCCCGCCCGCATCCGCAAGATCATTATGACCGAGCTGAGCGATGTTGCCAAAAAGTATGGCAGCCCCCGCAAAACGGAAATTCTGTACGACCTGCCGGACGATTCTGCTGCCGATGAGCAGAACGAGATCCCGGATTACCCGGTCACGGTGTTCTTTACGCGGGAAGGCTACTTCAAAAAAATTACCCCGCAGAGCCTGCGCATGTCTGGCGAGCAGAAGCTGAAAGACGGCGACGAGGTGGTTTATACCAAAGAGACCACCAACAGCGCCGAGCTGCTCTTCTTTACCAACCATGCCCAGGTGTACAAATCCCGCGCATCGGAATTTGCCGATACCAAGGCCAGCGTGCTGGGTGATTATGTCGCTTCCAAGCTGGAAATGGAAGAGGGCGAAGTGCCGCTGTTCATGACGGTCACAGTCGATTACCGTGGTTACATGCTGTTCTTCTACCAGAACGGCAAGTGTGCAAAGATCCCGCTGGCCAGCTATATGACCAAGCAGAACCGCCGCAAGCTGCTGAAAGCCTATAGCGATAAGGAAGAACTTGCCGCAATGCTGCACATTGAGGAAGAAACCGAGCTGGCCGTCTTCACCAGCGGCGGCACCGGTGGCCCACGCTTGATCCTGGTCGGCAGTGCGCTGATTCCCGAAAAGGCTACCCGCGATACCGCCGGTATCAACATGGTAACGCTGAAAAAGAACGCCCGAATCGCCAAAGTGCGCCTGGCGGCGGGGCTGGAACTGAAAGACCCGCACCGCTACCGCGTGCGCACCCTGCCCGCAGCCGGCGCGCTGCTCCGCCAGGAGGACACGACCGAGCAGATGAGTCTGTAAGGAGCAAAAAAAGGCAATGCAATCTTTTTCTGCACAAGGCAGGGTAAAGTTCTTGCATTTTGCTTTTTGGTATGTTATATTATAACCTGTATGAGAGTTAGGGCAGGCCGAAACATCCGTTTTGGCTGTGGCCTGAAAAGGAGTTGCTGTTAATCCATGACCGCTTATGAAATCGCGTTCGGCGTTGTGCTGATCATTGTTTCGGTTCTGATCGTTGTGTTCACTTTGTCCCAGACCCAGAAAGGGCAGGGCCTGTCTGCTGCCATTATGGGTGATAGCAGCTTTATGGCTGCCGGCCGCGAGCGTGGCCTGGATGCCAAGCTGGCCAAAGTGACCAAAATCTGCGGCGCTGTTTTCTTTGTAGCTACGCTGCTGGTTGGTGTGCTGAGTGCCCGCTTGTAATTGAATGAAAGGAGAACGGTCTGGCCAATTTTGTTGGCGTTCCGCTTTCCCTTATTCAGGAACCGTCAACGACCCGCCCAATACCGCGGGTCGTTTTTTATGGGAAAAATAAAAAGGTCACAATGGTGCAGGTGCTGCCGCGAAACCAAAGGCCACGCCTGCTATGGAAGGACCCTGCCGGGTGGCAGGGTGACGTAAACGAGGAGTAAAAACAAAGGCATGGGCCGCTGCCTGTGCCCAACCCAAAGGAGAAAACATGACACCATTACAGAAAAATATTCTTGCGGCGTGCAAGCGCCGCCCCCAGACCCTGCGTGAACTGCAGAATGCTTTGCAGGTGGATAATTCCCGCCTGCGCAACACCGTAACCGGCATGGTAGCTACCGGTATGCTGTCCGCCCGCAACGGTACCTATGTTCCGGGCTTTGCCGTGATGGAAAATACCGATGCCCCCGCTGGCATTCCCTGCACACTGGTCAAACTGGCGGCCCGCTTCGGCTTTGCGTCCCGCGATGACGGCACCGGCGATATCTTTATTCCCGGCCGCGCCCTGCATGGTGCTATGCCGCAGGATAAAATCATCATCAAACTGTTCGACCACCCCCGTGTGGAGGGCAGCGCCGAGGGTGAAGTGGTGGAGGTGACCACCCCGCACAACACCTTTGCCGGTACCATTGTGCTGACTGAGGACGGCCGCCTTGCCGTGGAGCCGGACGGCTGCCGTGATGTGCGCATTGTGCTGGATAAAAAAGGCGTCAACGGTGCACAGCTGGGGGATAAGGTCGGTGCTATCCTGACCAACCGCGGCCAGCGCCATATGGACCACCGCTGCGCTGTTGCCGAGCGCTTCGGCACTTCCGACCGTGCAGCAGAGTGCGCCAAGGCTGTGCTGTATGGCCGTGATGTCCGCCAGGAATTCCCGGAGGAGGTATTGGCCGAAGCTCACGCATATGATAACGCTCTCATCGACCCCGCCGAAGCTGCCCACCGCGCCGACCTGCGCGGTCTGCCGATCTTTACCATCGACTCTGCCGAGACCAAGGATATCGACGACGCCATCAGCCTGATGAAGACCCAGAACGGCGGCTATGAGCTGGGCGTTCATATTGCGGATGTCAGCCACTATGTCCGCCCGGACACCGCGCTGGATAAGGAAGCTTATGAGCGCGCAACTTCCATCTATTACGCGGATAAAGTCATCCCCATGCTGCCCACCCAGCTTTCCAACGGCATCTGCAGCCTCAATGAAGGGGAGGAGCGCCTGGCGTTCTCCTGCCTGATGCAGCTGGATGAAAGCGGCAATATCCATAGCTATCAGTTCGTCAAGAGCGTCATCCGCAGCCGTGTCAAGGGCGTTTATAAAGAAATTAACGCTCTGTTGGACGGCTCCAATGACCCGGCTCTGGTGACGAAATATAAAGACGTTATGGCTCAGCTGCCCGCGATGACCGAGCTGTACGAAAAGCGCCTGGCTCTGCGCAAAGCACGCGGCGCGATGGACATCGAATCCGACGAAGCCAAGTTGGTCATGGACGAGGAAGGCCGCTGCGTGGATATCGTCAAGCGCACCCGCGGTGTGTCGGAGTGCATGATCGAAGAGTTCATGCTGCTGGCCAACCAGTGCGCTGCCAATGCGGGCCGTACCCATCATGTGCCGTTTGTGTACCGTATCCATGAAGCCCCCGATGCCGAGCGCATGGAAAAGCTGAGCAACACCCTGAAAGCCTGCGGCCTGAACGTCCACTTTGCCGGGGAAGTGCCCACCCAACTGGAGCTTTCTGCCATTCTGGACGAAACCCGCGGTCAGCCCATCCAGATCCCGGTCCACACCGGTATCCTGCGCAGCATGCAGAAAGCTCGCTACTCTCCGGAGCCGAAAGGCCATTACGGCCTGGTGCTGGCAGACTATGCCCACTTTACCAGCCCCATCCGCCGCTATCCGGACCTGGCCATCCACCGCATCATGACCGACCTGCTCAAGGGCACCGAGAAGGAGACCATGATCCTCCGCTACACCGACTTTGCAGAGCGTGCCTCCAAGCAGTCCAGCGAGCGGGAGGTCGTCGCCATGCAGATCGAGCGGAAGGCCGAGGACTGCTACAAGGCCGAGTATGCCCGCCGCCATCTGGGCGAGTGCTACGAGGGCACCATCTCCGGCGTGACCCAGCGCGGCCTCTTCATCGAGCTGGACAACGGCGTGGAGGGCTTCGTGCCCGCTTCCAGCCTGACCCCCTCCGGCACCATGCTCACCGAGGGCATTCGCCTGTCCGACCCCGTCTCCGGCAAGAACTGGAGCCTGGGCGACACCATGATGATCACCATTGTGCGTGCGGATGTGAACCTGGGCAAGATCGACTTTGAGGTTGCTCCGGCAAGCGCAAAGTAAGCAAAAAGATCAGAACACCTGTACGGCGTTTTCCTGCATAGGAAGAGACTGTACAGGTGTTTTTTGTCCGCGGACAAGAAGCGG
>OIBY01000212.1_pt1 | contig 14744 bp, 14 predicted proteins | sample 1581201 | NCBI WGS metagenome assembly OIBY01 (sample SAMEA3882540, study PRJEB24775) | human gut metagenome | biome: human-associated habitat; feature: intestine environment; material: feces | place: Netherlands | collected 2009/2010 | reverse complement strand
CCGCAGCCGCCGAAGCGGTGCTTAAGCCGCTAGGCGGGAATTGTGCGGTGTTGCCATAGAGAACGCACGGACGAAAAATATTCCGGAAATTCATGTACAAATGATGGCGAACGGCAACCGAACAACAGACAGCACAAAAGCACCCCCTGCACCAAAAGCACAATGCTTTCCGGTGCAGGGGGTGTTGTGGTTCAGTTCAGCCGGTCAGCCAAAACCATCAATCTTCGATCGTGATTTTGGTGATGACAGGCATCTGTTTGGGCTTGTTCCAGGTTTCAGGGCCGTAAGTGGGCTGGTTGGCAATGGCGTCCAGCACATCAAAACCGCTCTCCATTTCGCCAAAGGCGGCGTAACGGCCGTCCAGCTTGGCAGCATCCTTGTGAACAACAAAGAACTGCGTGCCGGCGGTATCAAAGTCATCATCGCGCGCCATAGAAAGGGCACCGCGGATATGCTTGAGCGGGTTGTTGACGCCATTTTCCGTAAACTCGCCCTTAATATGCCAATCACTGTCCGTCATGATGTCATTGTCCGGCGAACCGCCCTGAATGACATAATCCTTAACGATGCGGCACCAACACAAACCATCATAAAAACCGCTGCGTGCAGTTTTCACAAAGTTTGCCACGGTGAGGGGGGCATATTCCGGGTACAGCGTAAAAACCATAGTACCAAAGTCCCTGGTTTCAATCGTGCAGCGCATTAGCCGACCTTCACATCCTTGAAGAACAGGTTGCCGGAAGCAGTCATGTAGAAACCGCTGATGTTGTCATGCATCAGGTAGTTGTTGGACTTGTAGTACAGGGGCAGAACAGCGTAATCGTTGGAAACGATAGCGTCAGCCTGCAGGGTCAGCTCAGCAGCCTTGGCCGGATCGTTCTCAGCCTTGACCTGATCAACCAGAGCGTCATAATCGGCGTTGGAATAGAACAGGTTGTTGGAAGAATCGCCGGTCTTGCACAGGGGCAGGAAGCTCATGGGGTTCACGTAGTCAGCGCTCCAGCCCATGGCAGCAACCTGATAGTTGCCTTTCTGAACGTCGTCATAGAAGATGCTCCACTCGTTGGAGGAAACTTCAACATTGATGTTCAGGTTGTTCTTCAGCATTTCAGCCATAGCTTCAACGACCTTCTTGACGGTGTCGTTGTCGTAGTAGCTCAGGGTCAGAGTGGGGAAGCCTTCGCCGTTGGGGTAGCCAGCCTCTGCCAGGGCAGCCTGGGCGCCCTCAACGTCAGCGGTAGCGGACAGGCCAAAGCTTTCGCGGCCTTCGGTGATATCCTTGCCATCAACAGAGTAGCCGGGGGCCAGGAAGCTGTAAGCGGGCTGTGCATCGACCTGCACAACGTTGTCGATGATGGACTGACGGTCGATGGCCAGGCAGATTGCCTTGCGGACCAGAACGTTGTTCACAGGCTCGGCAGAGCAGTTGAAGTCATAGTAAACAGTGCCGTAGCTGGGGCTGGTCTGCACACCGGCATTCTCGGCCTTCAGGCGGGCAAAGTCAGAGGAAGGAATGCTGGCAACGCCGTCAACCTCGCCGGACTCGTAAGCGGTCAGAGCAGTTGCCTGATCCAGAACGTAGCGGAAGGTGACCTTCTGCAGGGAGACATTCTCAGCATCCCAGTAGTTCTCGTTCTTTTCCAGAATGACGTTTTCGTTCATGCTCATGCTGGCGATCTTGAAGGGGCCGTTGCAGATATAGGTATCTGCTTCGGTGGACCACTTGTCGCCGTTGGCTTCAACGGTGGCTTTCTGAACAGGGGAGAAGGTCCACATGCTCAGGATGTCGATGAAATAGGAGGTGGGCTGGATCAGGGTGATCTCCAGGGTCTTGTCGTCCAGAGCCTTCACGCCCAGGTCGTCAGCGGTGGCGGTGCCGTCGTAATACTCCTGAGCATTCTTGATGTAATCGGTAGCCATGCTGACGTACTGTGCGGCGGTGGCCGGGGTCAGAACGCGCTGAATGGTGTAAACGTAATCTTCAGCGGTCAGGTCGCTGCCATCGCTCCACTTCAGGCCGTCGCGCAGGTGGAAGGTGTAGGTCAGGCCGTCGTCGCTGATATCCCAGCTTTCAGCGTTGCCGGGAACCAGGGTGCCGGTGCTGTCATAGGTAACAAGGCCTTCGAAGCAGTTGATCAGAACATACTGTGCGAAGGAGTTGTTGGTCACGCTCGGATCCAGGCCGTCGGGAATGTTGCTCAGAACAAAGGTCAGTTCCTGGGCGGCATCACCGGTAGACTCGGAGGAAGCGGTGGTGGAAGTTGCTTCGCTGCTGGCAGCAGAAGAAACATCGGAGATGTTCTGGGGCTCATTGGAAGCGCCGCAGGCGCTGAGCAAGGAGACCGCCAGCGTGCCGGCAAGAGCGGCACTGATGACTTTCTTTTTCATGTGTATCCCCCTCGAAAAGAAAATAATGTATGTTTGCCGTTTCTTTGCACCAGCAGGGCACAGCAAACCGGGCAGGGGAGCCAAAACGGAACAGCACCGTGATGCATATCCCGCTTTGGCCGCCGGTACCCGTTTGCGGCAGGCTGCCGGAACAAGAAGCGGAGAAACCAAAATAAAAAGGCTTAATACAGGTGGCAGGCCACAAAATGGCCAGGTGCGGCTTCCTTCATGGCCGGGGTCTGCTCGCTGCAAATGGGCTTTGCATAGGGGCAGCGGCCACAGAACCGGCAGCCGGGTTTCGGGTTGACCGGGCTGGGCAGATCGCCCTCCACACCGGTGCTCGCATGGGCGCGGGCCAGCTTGGGGTCCGCGATGGGAATGCAGCTCAGCAAGCCCTTGGTGTAGGGGTGCAGCGGGTTTTTGTAGATCTCTTCGGAATCGCTGCTTTCCACCAGCTGGCCCAGGTACATCACGCCGATATCATCCGAAACGTAACGCACCATCGAAAGGTCGTGGGCGATAAACAGGTAAGAGGTACCTTCGGCCTGCTGGTAGTCACGCAGCAGGTTGACGACCTGCGCCTGAATGGAAACGTCCAGTGCGGAGATGGGCTCATCACAGATGACCAGCGCGGGGTTCAGCACCAGGGCGCGGGCAATGCCGACGCGCTGGCGCTGGCCGCCGGAAAACTCGTGGGCATACCGTCCGGCGTGTTCTGCCGTCAGGCCAACGCGGTTCAGCATGGCAAAGACTTTTTCGTCAACTTCCTGCTTGCTTTTGCAAACATGGTGGGCTTTCAGCGGCTCGGCAATGATATCGCGCACCGTCATGCGGGCGTTCAGCGAAGCATACGGATCCTGGAAGATCATCTGCATGTTGCGGCGCACCGGCTGCATCTGGCGGGGCTTGAGGTGGGCGATATCCTGCCCGTTGAAGATGATCTTGCCCTGCGAAGGCTCATAAATGCGGATGATGGTGCGTGCGCAGCTGCTTTTGCCGCAGCCAGACTCGCCAACCAGGCCAAAGGTGCGGCCGCGGCGCAGCGTAAAGTTGACGTCATCTACTGCATGAACTTCCGCGTGCGGGCCGACAGAAAAGAATTTTGTCAGGTGCTCTACCTGAAGAATGGGCTGTTCCATTAGTGTGCCTTCCTTTCGGCTTCTGCCAGTTTTTCATGCAGAGGATTTCCCTCGGCCGGGGCGTCCGGCTGCAGCAGCCAGCAGCGTGCCTGACGGCTGCCAACCTGGACAAACGGCGGACACTCGGCTGCGCAGATGTTGCGCGCAAACTGGCAGCGGGAAGCAAACGGGCAGCCCTTGGGGGGCTTGGTCATATCCGGCGGGCTGCCGGGGATGGACTGCAAGCGCTCGCTCTTATCCTTGGTCAGGCCGGGGATGGAGGCCAGCAGGCCCATGGTGTAGGGGTGCAGCGGGTTTTCAAACAGATCGTTGATCTCCGCTTCCTCCATCACAAGGCCGCCGTACAGAACAACAACGCGGTCGCACAGCTCAGCCACAACACCCAGGTCATGGGTGATAAAGATGATGCTGGTGCCGTATTCCTCCTGCAGGGAGCGCATCTGTTTCAAAATCTGGTGCTGGATGGTCACATCCAGGGCGGTGGTGGGCTCATCCGCAATCAGCAGGTCGGGGTGGTTGGCCAGCGCCATGGCGATCATGACGCGCTGGCGCATACCGCCGGAAAATTCATGCGGGTAGGATTTCAGCCGCTTTTCGGCTTCGGGAATACGTACTTCGCGGAACAGCTCCAGCGTGGCAGCCTGCAGCTCGTCGCGCTTCATCTCCGGGTGGTGTACATGGATCATTTCGGCAACCTGTTTGCCAACGGGAATCAGCGGATTCAGGCTGGACATGGGGTCCTGAAACACCATGGCGATCTTCTGGCCGCGGATTTCGCGCATCTGCTTATCGCTGACTTTGGTCAGGTCGGTGCCTTCAAATTCAATTTTGCCGTTTTTAATGCGGGCAGTATCGGCCAGCAGGCGCAGGATGGACATGGAAGTAACGCTTTTGCCGCTGCCGGACTCACCAACGATGCCAAGGATCTCGCCCTTATGCACTTCAAAGCTGACGCCGCGCACAGCCTGCACTTCGCCGGAGGAAGTCATAAAGGAGGTTTTCAGATCCTCTACCTTCAAAATCGTCTCGCTCATTTTGCTCTCCTTACTTCTTCAGCTTCGGGTCCAGTGCATCACGCAAACCATCACCGACAAAGTTAAAGGCAAACATGATCACACAAATCATCAAAGCAGGGATCAACAGCTCGTGCGGGCTGGTGCGCAGGTTGGCAGATGCATCGTTGCACATGGTGCCAAGGCTGGCCAGCGGGGGCTGCAGGCCGATGCCCAAATACCCCAGAAAAGCCTCCATAAAGATGGCAGAGGGGATGAGCATGGTAATGGTAACAAGGATGGAGCCGAGCGCGTTGGGAATCAGGTGGTCAAACAGAATCGTTGTGGCAGAGGAACCAATGGTCTTGGCGGCAAGAACGAATTCCTGCTGCTTCAGGCTCAGGATCTGGCCGCGCACAACACGGGCCATATCCACCCAGTACACGCTGCCCAAAGCAACAATGATGCTCTGGATACCGGCACCCAGCACCTGCATGATCAGGATAACATACAGCGTCAGGGGAATGGTGGAGATAATATCCACAATACGCATCATGATCATATCCACGGTGCCGCCCAGGTAACCGGAAATACCGCCGTACAGAATGCCGATGATGAGGTTGACGAACGCAGCCATCAAGGCAACCAGCATGGAAATGCGGGTGCCGTACATCAGGCGGGTCAGCACATCGCGGCCCAGGGCATCAGTGCCAAGGATGTAGGATTTGTTCAACATCGTCTTGGACGGGTAGATGCTGCCGGTGGCTTCATCGGCAATGACATAGGGGCTGCCGCCGTAATACAGGGCAACCTCGGTGCCGTCGGCATCAAAGATGGTCATGGATTTATCGGATTCATCGCGCACCTTGCGCAACTGGCCGCTCAGTTTGCCGTCCGGGGTAACGGAGATGACTTTCAGGGCGGTGGTAATGTACAGGTAGTCGCCGTTGGGGATCTGGTAAACCTTCATGACCGGCGGAACGTTGACAACTTCCAGATTCTGCACGGAGTAATCATACGGGGTAAACAGGGGGCCGACCAATGCAAAAAGCATCAGGGCGATAATAATCACAAAACCGGCGATGGCCGTCGGCTTGCGGCGGAAACGGAACCAGACGTCACCTGCAAAAGTGCGGCTTTTGGACCAGATTTTTTCACGGTCGCTGTTATCGGTAGCAAGCGGTTCCCACTTGTTCTGTGCGGTTAAATCTGCCATAAGTGTTTTCACCTTTCCTCAACATTACGCGTCAAACTTGATTCTGGGGTCGATCAGGCAGTAGAAAATATCGACCAAAAGCACCATTGCCATCAGGAACGCAGCAAAGAAAATGGTAACGCCCATGATGGTGGTGTAGTCGCGCTGGGTCACGCTGTTTACAAAGTAATAGCCAATGCCGGGAATGGCGAAGATCTTTTCTACAACAAAGCTGCCGGTCAAAAGGCCAGCCACCGTGGGGCCAAGCACCGTAATGACGGGGATCAGCGCATTGCGCAGGGCATGCTTGGTAACAACGGCGAACTCGGTCAGGCCCTTGGCGCGGGCGGTGCGGATGTAATCCTGGCCCATAACTTCCAGCAGGCTGGAGCGCATCAGGCGGGCCAGGTAGCTGACGGAATAGCCGCCCATGGCGATGACGGGCAAGATGTAGCTCTTCCAGCTGTCCAGGCCGAAGGTAGGCAGTACGTTCAGCTTAAAGGAGAATACATAGATCAGCACGGAGGCGATCACGAAAGACGGAATGGTAACGCCGATGGTGGCAATGGCCATCAGCAGCATATCCTGCCATTTGCCGTTTTTCAGCGCCGCTAATATGCCCATGGGGATGGAGGTAAGCAGCACAAACACCAGGGTGACAAGGCCCAGCTTGGCGGATACCGGCGCACCGGTGGCAATAAAATCGTTGACGGTTTTGCCGGTATATTTATAGGAAGGGCCGAAATCGCCATGCAGCAGGCTGCCCAGATATTTGACAAACTGCACCGGCATGGGCTGGTCCAGGCCGTACTTGGCTTCCATGGCCTGGGTAACCTCTTCCGGCACGCCCTTGGTGTTGGTGAACGGGCCACCGGGAATAGAGTGCATCAGGGTGAAGGTGATCAGAATGATCATGAACATGGCAATGATCATGGTTCCGATGCGCTTCAGGATAAATTTAACCATTACGTTTTCCTTCTTTCGTGTGCACGGCCGCCGCACAGGGAATGGCGCCCCGACGGCTGCTCTGTGGCCATAGTGTGCACATGCGTTGTTCCTGGCGGCGGTACAGACTGACAATCCAGCCGCCTTATAATTATCTTATTATATAGCGGCAGCTTGCGGTTGTCATCAATTTTTATTCATATTTTTTTTACCTTTATAAAAATATCCGATTTACATACAAAACAAACAGCGACGGTGAAAAAATGTGTAGAATAAGACCATGGATTATGAGGGAAAAAGCGATAAACAAAGCAAATGTGTCCTTGTAGCGAGAACAAAAAAAGAGAAAATATGGGAATGAATGCAGTATTGCCGACCCGGAAAGTTGGAAATTCCAGCGGGGCGAGCTCTGTATGGGTGGTTTAACGGCTTAACGCTCTAGTGAATCGCTGTGATGGTTGAAACAAAGCGCAATGCTCTGCCGCTGGAACGTGGGAAAGCGCTTCCGGCGCAAAATCATGGGATCACTGCGGAATGGCAGGGAACAAGCAGCGTACAAGGGGATGTGGTGGACTGTTTATCTGCGAAAAAAGGAAAAGTGAGACGAATGGAGGCGGACGGAGAACATACATAAGCCCAAAGAGACGCCCAACTCATCAAGTGAAACACGGCACGGAAAAGCATAACGGCCACAGCGAGATGCCCGAACCACAGACCGAAACGCAAAAAGGCAGTGGAAACGCAGCAAAATAGCAGAGGTGAGGAACAACAGAGCAAAATATCTGTCCTCGAATGGAATACACAAAATACAGGGAGTGGAAACGGCGTATGCAAGCCCGCAAAAACTGTATATATAACGCAAAATCCCGAATATATATACAGTTTAACGGTAAAGACTCCTCCGATGATAAAAGCGTAAAAATCGGCTATCCATGGCACAGGAAGCCAGGATGGCGGCAGGCGCTGCAAAGTCAAAAGGTTCAGAATTTTTCCCGATATGTCCTCTATTCAAAAACATTTTTGCTCTGCATCCCCGATTCCCGCACCTGTTCGGGGGGAGTTTTGGTATTTCCGTATCAGATAGAAAACAGCAGGCCTGTGCTGCGGCAGTACAGATTTGCGGGGCGTTCTGCTTTCCCTATACCGCAGGGGGGCTGCATATTGCAGAAAAATTACCGTTTCCCCGGTGCAGAATGGATGGCATATTCATTTATAGTGTGATAGAATGATTTCATTGTGTTAGTCTAAACTAATGTGGTAGCAAAGAGCAGCACCGCGAAAGAATGGCTGCTGGAAACCATGCCGTAACCCACGGTCCACAGCAGAATGTTGAACACCGTCACAAAAGCGCTGGCATGAAGTGCATCGGGCGCAAAATTCCAGCCATCCTCACCCTCAATACGGTTATAAAGTTATAAGCAGCCTGAAGGCATTGCCGCACATGGTGCAGGGAGGGCTTTTAAGCGATTTAAGGAGATTTAGAGATAGGAATGGGGCGATGGGCAGAATGTTTAAGCCAGACACATAATTTCGCTAAAGCCCGGTTTAGCGAAATGTAGAGGAGAGACAGAACAATCATCTTTATCGCACGAATTGCACTACTACTAAAAAGCGCAGAATCCACTGTCGCCATCGAACCAATAACACCGTGGACTGCTCAAAAGTGAGCTGCTGTATTTGCAGGAGTTCCGCTCCATGGAACACTTCAAGCAGGAACTCGTTGCATATCTGGATTACTACAACAACCGCAGGATCAAGGCAAAGCTAAAGGGCTTGCCGCCTGCAATTCACAGACAGCAAGCCCTTTCAGCTGCTTGAACAATTTTTACTTCAAAATATTGTCTAGCTTTTTGGGGTCACTTCATTTTTGAACTGCACGGTATTTTTATCTGTTTGTCAGCTGACGCAGCTGGTTCAGGTCCTCCCGCGTATCCACATCCCTCAGTTCGGCATCGTTCCGGGCGGACACAAGGCAGACGGAACCGGGGTGGGCCCGCGCAACGGCATTGCCGCCGCGGTCATCCGGCAGGTGAAGCAGCTCCGAAAAATAATCCGCGCCGAACAGCACTGGGCTGCCGGGGGTGCCATCGGCAGCGCACAGCCGCACAATGGCATCGGGGGCCGCTGCCAGCGCCAGTGCTTCCACACTTTGCTGCGTGAGCAGCGGCTGGTCCCCCGGCAGAAACAGGCAGCCGCGCAAAGCGGGCTCTTTTCCCAGCAATGCCGCCAGCCCCAGCCGGACCGTATCGCTGCGGTAGGGCTGCGCGTGGCGCAGAACGGGGACGCCCTGCGCGTTACAGAGCGCCTCAACCTCTTCCGAGCGGGTCACGACAATGCGGCAGGCCAGCAGCGGCAGGGCGGCTAGAGCCAGCGCATTGGCGATCAGCGGTGCACCGCAAAAATCCGCCATCAGCTTGTTTCCGCCGAACCGCCGCCCCAGCCCGGACGCCATGACCACGCAGCCGAGAGCGGGCGCGGGATCGTCCAAATCCACCACAAAAGCGTCCTGCCGGGCGCACAGTGCGGTTAAAAATGGGGTATCCTGCTTACGCACAATAGCGAGAACGCGCTTTGCATCCAGCAGCGCTTCCACTGCCTGCCGGAATTCGGGGCAGCTATTTTCCAGGTAACCGAGTTCATCCAGCACCGCCCATTCGCTCTCCCCTGCCGCCATGCGGTGCAGGGCGGGTACTCCCAGCAGCAAAAAGCCGTCCGCCACGGGGCGCATCCGGTTTTCGCCTGGGGGCAGTGCTGGGTCAAAGCGGCCGATCACCGCTATTTTTCCGCCCACACTTTCTCGAATTTCCACACGGTCCGCAGGGTACGCTGCTGTGGTAATTTCCTGTGCCCCGGGGCAAAGCAATGGCACCAGCGCACGCAGCAGGGTGGTTTTTCCCGTACCCGCCGGTCAACAGCAGGTGGCGCTTACCGCTCACCCGGAAAGAACTCATAATAGAGCTCGCGGTCAGTCTGTACACAGGCATCACGGTAAGCCTCATACCTTTCCATAAAATTGCGGGCTTCATCCGTCAGGGTGCTGCCCCCGCCGCCGCGCCCGCCAATGGTTTTGCGGGTCAGTGCAAAGCCCAATTCTTTTTCCGCCCGCTTGACCATGCGCAGCGCTTTGGAGTAAGAAAGCCCCATGGCCTGTGCCGCCGCCCGCAGTGAGCCGGTCTCTTCAATCCGGTGCAGCAGGCGGCAGGGGCCTTCGCCAAAAAAGCGCTCGCCGATATCATCGCAGAGCATCACACGAATCTTCGGTTTCATTTTTCTTTCCTCACAACGGCAGCAGCGCCAGCCGCACCCGGCCCGTGCGGTCGGTCACGGGCACCAGTTCCAGCGGGCCGTATACTGCTGCCAGCGCGGATTGCAGCGCTTCAACCGGGTCGGTTCTGGGGTACAGCATGGCTCCAACCTGCCCGTTTTGCAGCACGATCAGCGTATCGCACCAGTCCAGCATCAGCATGGGGTCATGCAGGCAGATCAGCGCTGTTTTGCCGCTTGCATGCACAAATTCTGCCAGCAGCGCCGCCATATGGCTGCGGTTGGCAAGGTCCAGGGCGCTGTCCGGTTCATCCAGTAGCAGCAAAGGCGCATCCTCCACAAAGGTACGTGCCAGAATACAGAGCTGGCGTTCGCCGCCGCTCAGCGTCAGGTAGTCCTGCTCGGCTTTATCCGCCAGGCCTGCCGTGCGCAGGGCTTCTTCCGCTGCCGCACACATGGCAGCGGTGGGGCTTTGCAGCACGCCAAGGCGGGGGTTGCAGCCCATCAGCACAACTTCCCGTGCAGACATGGACACCGAAATTCCGCTTTGCTGCGGGATGTAACTGACCGTTTGTGCCAGACACCTGGTAGAAAGGCTTTCCAGCGGCACACCATCCATCAGGCAGCACCCCGTATGGGGCAAAAGCCCGGCCACTGCGCGCAGCAGGGTGGTTTTTCCGCTGCCGTTCGCCCCCAATATTCCCACCAGCTGGCCGGGGGTATCTATCGTAAAATGAACATTTTGCAGGATGTTCTTATCGCCAAGACGGACGGCCAGATTCTCCACAATGAACATTACCGTGTCTCCCTCCCCGGCTTTATAATAAGGTAGAGCAAAAACGGAACACCCAGCAGCGAGGTGAAGATACTGACCGGCAGTTCGGTTGCCGCCACCGTTTTGGCAATGGTATCCGCCGCCAGCAGCAGCGTGCTGCCCACCAGCCCGCTGAGCAGGCTGGTGGAGCGGCGGTTGTGCCCCGCCAGCAGCCGCGCACAGTGGGGGGCCAGCAGCCCGACAAAGCTGATCAGCCCAGTCACGCTGACAACCGCGGCCACCACCAGCGTTGCCAATGTCAGCAGCAGAAAACGCATCCGCCCCACCGGAACCCCCAGCAGCCGCGCTTCATCCTCTTCCACGGATAAAAGCATCGCCTGACGGTGCAAAGCAAAAATTACGGCGCAGCAGGAAATAACCATTGGAACGGGGAACCACACCCGGCTTTGCGTTACCCCCGCCAGGCTGCCCATGATCCAATATTCAATGCTGGCCAGCTCTTTTTCCGGGTCAGCGGTCAGCTTTAGCAGCATCAAAAGAGTTTGCGCCAGCGCATGTACGGCAATGCCCGCCAGCACCAGGTTCATCTTGCTGCGCCCCGGCGCGGCGGCCGCCAAGCCAAGCGAGAGAAACACCGCTGCCAGCCCGCCCGCAAAGGCGCATACCGTGGTGCCCAGCGTGCCCGAAGAGACAAACAAGATGGCAAATGCCGCGCCAACGCTGGCCCCCGACGATACCCCAATGATATCCGGGCTTGCCAGTGGATTGCGGAAAACAGTCTGGTACACAAAGCCCGCCACGCCAAGACCGAACCCGCCCGCCAGCGCCATCACGGCACGGGGCAGGCGCAGTACCGTAAAGGTGCGCACTGCCATAGCGTCCCCCGCCAGCAGTGCCTGCAGGGTTATGGGATAACGGCCGAAATAAAGTGCCGCACCAAAGGCCATAAAAACGCAGAGCGTTGCGCCCAGAAGGCACAGCGCCGTGCGTTTGCAGTTATTATTCATAAGATTCGGGGGTAAAGCCATAGAAGCTACCATAGAATTCATCGGCAGCGGCGTGGTAATACTCCTCGGTCACCTGCTCCGGGTGCAGCACGCTGGCAAGATAAACACTGCCAAGGAAGCTGGCCGGCACGGGGGAATCCACAGCCTCAACAGCGTGGGGCAGCTGGTAAACATGGCTCTCCTTGACGGCGGTGCAGTCCGCCAGGGCGGCATCGTTCAGAACAGAATCAACGTCATATTCAGCATCGGATGCCAGAATGATGTAATCGGGGTTCCAATCCAGGATCTGCTCATAGGAAACTTCGGCCCAGTAGGTATCTTCCACGCTGGCGGCGGCGTTTGTGCCGTTGGCGTTTTCGATCATCGTGTTCTGATACATGGCGGGGCCTGCGGTTTCCAACACGGAGCTGTTGCCTGCCAGGTAAACGCTGGGGGCATCGGTGCCGGCAACGGCTTCGGCCAGGGCGGCCAGGTTGCTGTCAATGGCCATTTCCAGCTCCTCGCCGCGGGCGGTGGTGTTGGTTGCCTGTGCCAGCAGCTCGATCGCGCCGAACAGGCCGGCCTGGTTTTCCGGCTTAACAGCCAGCACGGTCAGGCCCATTTCCTCCATCTGGGGGATGGAATCCTTGAGCTTGGCGGGCACGATGACAAGATCCGGGGCCAGCGCAGCGCAGCCTTCCAGGTCAAACTCTTTGGCGGTGCCAATGCTGGGCAGGGACTGGATCTCCGGGGCGGACAGGCTGTAGATGTTGCGTTTGTCGGCTTTGGCTTCCACGCCAACCAGCTCGTTCTGCACGCCCAGCGCAATCAGCAGGCTGGTGGAAATGTAGTAGCCGCTGGCAAGGGTTTTGGGTTCTTCCTCAATGGTAACTTCGCGGCCCAGCTGGTCGGTAACGGTCAGCGGGTAGGTAACCGCCGTTTCGGCGGCAGGTTCTTCCGGTGCAGCAGTGGCTTCCGGGGCTGCGGTAGTCTCTACGGAAGCAGCCTCGCTGGCTGCGGTACTGCTGGCAGCAGCGGTGCTGCCGCAGGCTGTCAGTGCCATAGCGGCGGCCAGCAGCAGGGCGGTCATTTTGGTCATTTTCATGTTTCTTACTTCCTTCTAAAACCAATATTCCGTTATGTTTTTCAAACAACAACGGAATTATAGCAGAATTTGTGGTAAAATAAAAGTGGTACTGCACAAAAGTATGATTTTACCCAAAAACGGAGAGCATTCTATGATAACGATTCGAGAATATGCCCGCCCCGCCACACTGGAAGAAGCATGGCAGCTGAACCAGAAGCGCCCGAACCGGGTGCTGGGAGGGATGCTGTGGCTGAAAATGGAAAAAATCAGCGTTGGCACAGCCATTGACCTATCTGCGCTGGGGTTGGATACCATTGAAGAAACCGATACCGAATTTGCCATTGGCGCCATGGCAACGCTGCGCAGCCTGGAAACCCACGCCGCGCTGAACGCGGCCACCAACGGCGCCATGCGGGAGGCCGTGCGCCATATTGTGGGGGTGCAGTTCCGCAACTGCGCCACCGTGGGCGGCAGCGTGTACGGGCGGTTTGGCTTTTCAGACGTATTAACGCTGCTGCTGGCGCTGGACTGCGATGTGGAGCTGTACAAAGCAGGCCGGATGCCCATTGCACAGTTTGCCGCCCTGCCCTATGACCGTGATATTTTGACCCATGTTTACATAAAAAAGACGCCGGGGCTTGCAGTGCATTACCAGTCTGTGCGGGCCACCCAGACGGACTTCCCGATTTTGACCTGCGCTGCTGCACGCACGGCGGATGGAGCCTACCGCTTTGCCATCGGTGCACGCCCCATGAAAGCCATGCTTGTCTGCCCCACGGCTGCCCCGGATGAGCTGCCCGCCGCCGTACAGGCTGCGGTGCCCACCGGCAGCAACCTGCGCGGCAGTGCCGCCTACCGCACCCATCTGGTGGGGGTGCTTGTCAAGCGTGCCGTACAGGCACTGGGGAACCTGGAGGTGCTCTGATGCAAATTCATTTTACGTTGAACCATAAAAAAACAGCTGCTGAGATCGCCCCTGATACCCTGCTGATTGATCTGGTGCGCTCTTTAGGCTGCAAAAGCGTCAAGCGCGGATGCGAAACCGCCAACTGCGGGCTGTGCACCGTGTTTTTGGACGAAAAGCCGGTGCTTTCCTGCTCTGTACTGGCGGCGCGGGTGGATGGCCGCAGCGTTACCACGCTGGAGGGCCTGCAGGAGGAAGCCGCTGAGTTCGGCGCGTTCATCGCTGACCAGGGGGCCGAGCAGTGCGGCTTCTGCAATCCGGGATTTATCATGAATGTACTTGCGATGGAGGATGAGTTGGAAACCCGACGGAGGAGGATATGAAGGAATATCTTGCCGGAAATCTCTGCAGATGCAGCGGATATGAGAGCCAGCTTCGTGCAGTCAAAGAATACCTGAAGTTTAAAATGGAGGGAAAAGCATGAACAGCAGTACGAACTTAAGAAAACCGGGAAAATTTGTCAACGCTCCCGTAATGAAAAAAGATGCGATGGCGCTTGTGACCGGAAAACCGGTTTATATGGATGATGTGGCGCCAAAGGACTGTCTGGTCGTAAAAGTTCTGAGAAGTCCGCATGCGCATGCACTGATCAAGGAGATCCGCACAGACCTTGCAGAAAAAGTAGACGGTATTGTCTGTGTACTGACCTACAAAGATGTTCCAAAACGCCGCTTTACCATGGCAGGACAGACTTATCCGGAGCCGAGTCCGTATGACCGTTATATATTAGAAGATCGTGTCCGCTTTGTCGGCGATCCGGTTGCGATCGTTGCCGGAGAGACCGAAAAAGCAGTCGATATGGCATTAAAACGGATCAAAGTGACTTATGAGGTTTTAGATGCTGTATTAGATTTCCATACAGCAATGGATAATCCGGTTTTAGTACATCCGGAGGATGACTGGAAGTCACTCTGCCCGGTGGGTGCGGACAACAAAAGGAACCTCTGTGCGTCCGGTGTGGACGGAGAGGGTGATGTGGATGCCGTGATTGCGGACTGTGATGTCGTAT
>OIBY01000183.1_pt1 | contig 17167 bp, 13 predicted proteins | sample 1581201 | NCBI WGS metagenome assembly OIBY01 (sample SAMEA3882540, study PRJEB24775) | human gut metagenome | biome: human-associated habitat; feature: intestine environment; material: feces | place: Netherlands | collected 2009/2010 | reverse complement strand
TTGTGTAAAATATAGATTGTAATGCAGCGAAATTGGTAAAAATCACAGTCGCTGCCGCTGCGGTTTGCACAAACGAGGAAAAGGGGTAACCATTATGGCCAATAGAGTATTTCAGAGCGTGATCTACCAGATGAAGGACGCGATCGACCGTGTGGTCGGCGTGGTGGATGAGACCGGCGCTGTCATCTCCTGCTCGGAGCTGAATCTGATCGGCGAGGTGCGCGAGGGCTTTATGGCAGAGCGTCTGACGGCCGGAGACCGCTTCGTGCGGGATGGCTACACCTATCAGCAGTTCTCCAGCGCAAAGCATAACGATTATGCCGTCTTCGTGGAAGGCGCTGACGAGACTGCGGGCCAGTTCGCCGCGCTGCTATCCATCAGCCTCCAGAGCATCAAGCAGTATCACGACGAGAAGTTCGACAAGTCCAACTTTATCAAGAATGTGGTGCTGGACAATATCCTGCCCGGCGACATCTACGCCAAGGCCCGTGAGCTGCACTTCGCCACCGACGTCTCCCGGGTGGTGTTCATCGTCCGCGTCACCAGCGGCGGCGACATCTCCGCTTACGACGTGGTGAGCAGCCTGTTCCCCGATAAGCAGAAGGATTTCGTCTTCAACATCAGCGAGACGGACACTGTTCTGGTCAAGGAGATCCGCAAGGGCATCGACCGCACCGATATGGAAAAGCTGGCTGCCAGCATTGTGGATACCCTGTCCGGAGAGCATTACATCAAGGCTGTCGTGGGCATCGGCACCCCCATCGCCAACGTGAAGGATCTGGCCACTTCCTTTAAGGAAGCGCAGATCGCCATGGAGGTCAGCAAGGTGTTCGATACCGAGAAGCAGATCATCCGCTACGACAATCTGGGCATTGCACGCCTCATTTATCAGCTGCCCACCACGGTCTGCGAGATGTTCCTGCGCGAAGTGTTCAAGCAGGGCAGCATCGAGAGTCTGGATCAGGAGACCCTCTTTACCATCCAGCGCTTCTTCGAGAACAACCTGAACGTCTCCGAGACCAGCCGCGGCCTGTTCGTCCACCGCAATACGCTGGTGTACCGTCTGGAAAAGATCAAAAAGCTGACCGGTCTGGATCTGCGTGAGTTCGACGACGCTATCGTGTTCAAGGTAGCGCTCATGGTCAAGAAGTACCTGTCCAACAATCCGGCCAAATATTGATATTTCGTCTCAGCCGCCCCGGCTGCGGACGCCGAAACCGGCCGCTCGACCCCGATGCTGGCCGGTTTCTTTTGTTATAGCCTGTATGGACAACCTCTCCGTCACGGCTGACGCCGTGCCGCAACCCGGCCTTGTCGAGCGAAGCGAGACTGAGAGGTTTAAGCTTGGAACTTCTGTACCAAATAACTTTTCAGGAGCAAGATACTCATGATAGATTTTGAACATGTCACCAAGATATACAAGAGGAGCGACAAGCCCGCGCTGGAGGACATCGATTTCCATGTGGCAGACGGCGAGTTCGTCTTTCTGGTGGGACACTCCGGTGCAGGCAAGTCCACCCTGCTCAAGCTCATCCTCCGGGAGGAGCTGCCCACAGAGGGCCGCGTGCTCGTGGACGGCCAGGACGTCTCGCGCTGCACGCAGCAGAGCCTGCGCCGCCAGGTTGCCTACGTGCCGCAGGAGGCGCTGCTGTTCCATCGCTCCATTCGCGAGAATATTGCCTACGGCCGCCCCGACGCCACCGACGAGCAGATCCGCGAGGCCGCGCGCCTGGCCAACGCGACTGAGTTTATCGACCGCCTGCCCCATGGCTTTGACACCATGGTGGGCGAGCGCGGCGTCAAGCTCTCGGGCGGTCAGAAGCAGCGCATCGCCATCGCCCGGGTCTTCCTGAAGAACCCGCCCATCCTCATCCTCGACGAGGCGACCAGCTCGGTCGACACCCGCACCGAGCAGCTCATTCAGGAGGCCATGGACCACCTCATGCGCGGCCGCACGAGCTTTGTCATCGCGCACCGCCTGAGCACCATCCGCAATGCCGACTGCATCCTCGTCATGCGCGACGGCAGCATCGTCGAGCAGGGCACGCACGCGGAGCTGCTCGCGCGCGGCGGGTTCTATGCCGCGCTCTACAACAGCCAGTTTGAGGACGTGGTCGCGTAAAGCATCACGGCGTTATGACAACCGAAACAGCGCGGGAATTGCGATTCCCGCGCTGTTTTTCTACTCTGGAATCACAATTATGTAAACCGAAAATGAAAATATGCAGTTATGGTAACTACATTATGAAAACCAACTGTGCAGAAATGCTTGCAATATCATAGAATATTTTTAGAAAGCAAAATTTATGTAAACTAAATTATGTAAATATCTCAACAGACATGACAGCTCACATATATACAGTTATGACAACAAAATTATGACAACTAAAATAAGTAATAAATATTGATATTACAATATATTTTTATATCTTATTATCGTTATGTAAATAATATTATGTAAATAAAATACGCAAAAATCTGCCCCGCGCAAATTTCTCGCGCGGGGCAGGGGAGATATGTATGTTTTCGGAGGGCTTTCGGGTGCGCTCGACTGTGGCGTGCCGGATACCGTCCGTTTGGTGTGGCGTGCCGGATACCGTCCGTTTGGTGCGGCGTGCCGGATACCGTCCGTTTGGTGCGGCGCGCCGGATGCCGCTTCGTGCACGGTTTGCGCAGGGATATTTCCACTGCGCAGACCGATTCCTGCGTGATTTGGCCGTGCACCATCCGTCCGGCTCTGCGCTGCCCGTGCGTCTGGTTTTTGCGCCCGTTGTGTGCAGACGTTTGCGCCGGGGCTTGCCGGGACATCTGTGCGTGTGCGGCCTTACGCGTACTCGACCTTGATGGTGTTCGTGTTGCCGCTGCGGCCGTTGATGATGCCGCCGGTGATGATGACCTTGTCGCCCTTTTCGAGCTGCATCACCTTCCGGCTGACCTGCAGCGCGTGGTAAAACAGCACGTCGGTGCTCTCGTACACCTCGCTCATAACGGGTGTGATGCCCCACGAGAGGGCAAGCTTGCGGTAGGCGCGCTCGTTCGTGGTCAGGCCGATGATGTCCGTCGGGCCGCGGAAGCGCGAGATCAGCCGCGCGGTGCGCCCCGTGATGGAGCAGACGGTGATGACCTTCGCGCCGATGTCGATGGCCATGCCGCACGTGGCGTGGCTGATGGCGTCGAGCGTGTCGTGGATCTCAAACTGCGTCTTGGGGAAGCGCTTGGCATAGTTGATGTGCGCCTCGGTGTATTCGGCGATGCGGGCCATGGCGCTCAGCGCCTCGACGGGGTGCTCGCCCGCGGCCGTCTCGCCGGAGAGCATGATGGCGCTCGTGCCGTCATAGACGGCGTTGGCGACGTCGGCGATCTCGGCGCGGGTGGGGCGGATGTTGTGCGTCATGCTCTCGAGCATCTCGGTCGCGGTGATGACGCGCTTGCCGAGCAGGCGGCACTTGCCGATGAGCTCCTTCTGGATGCTCGGCAGCTCCTCATACGGCACCTCGACGCCCATGTCGCCGCGGGCGATCATGATGCCGGTGCACTCGGTGAAGATGTCCTCGATGTTGTCGATGCCGGGCTGATTTTCGATCTTGGCGATGACGGAGATGTCCCCGCCGCCGTGCGCGCGCAGGAAGCCGTTGAGATCGACCAGATCCTGCCTGCGCGACACGAAGGATGCGGCCACGAAGTCCACGTCGTTTTCGATGCCGAAGAGCAGGTCGCGCTTGTCCTGCTCGCTCAGAAACGTTTGCTTGAGCACCTTGTTCGGAAAACTCATGCTCTTGCGGTCCGAGAGCACGCCGCCGGCGGTGACGCGGCAGACGACGTCCGTGTCGGTCGTGGCGGTGACGGTCAGCGCGATGAGCCCATCGTTGACGAGCACGGTGTCGCCCGGCTCGAGATCCTGCGCGAGGCCGGCATAGCTCACGGACACGCGCTCGGCATTGCCGATGACGGCCTCGGTCGTGAACGTGAACGTGTCGCCGCTGTGCAGCTCGATCTTCCCGTTTTCAAACGTGCCGATGCGGTACTCGGGGCCCTTCGTGTCGAGCATGATGGCGATGGGCAGGTCGAGCTCCGCGCGCAGCTTCTTGATGCGGTCGATGCGCACCTGGTGCTCGGCGTGCGTGCCGTGGGAAAAGTTCAGGCGCGCGACGTTCATGCCCGCGAGCATCATGGCGCGCAGCGTCTCCTCGCTGTCGCACGCGGGGCCGATGGTGCAGACGATCTTCGTTTTTCTCATATTCCGACTCCCTCTCTGAATCCTGCGGTTTACTTTTTCTTCTTGCCGAACCAGCGGCGCTCCTTGCGGTTGCGGCCCTCGGGCTCGTCGGCCGTGGTGATGTTCCGGGCGGCCTCGGCCACGGCGTCGGCGTCAAAGTCCACGCCCATCTCGGCCGCGGTATTGCGCATCTGCTCAAAGAACTCGAGCTGGGCCTTGAGCGTCTGGAGCATCTCGCGCGTGAGCGCAAGGCCGCTGCCGACGCCGGGGTCGATGATGATGCCGGTGTCGTTCGAGGAGAGCACGAGCGGGGCGTAGTCCTTCACGCCGAGCTCGACGCTGCCCATGTTGCGCCACTGCAGCAGGCGCGCGCGGTCGGTGAAGGCGCAGAAGAACGTGCGCCCGTCGTCGGTGCGCACCTTACCGAACTGCAGGTGCTGCTGACCGTCGGCCGGGGCAGCTTCGCCCTCGGGCCGCTGGGCGGGGAAGAACAGCGGCGCCGCGATCATGGTCGCGGCCAGGCGCTGGAAGTTCTCCTTCGAGGCGTTGATCTTGCACGCGTCGAGCGCGTCGCGCAGCTCCTCGGCCAGCTCGGCGCGTATGGCCTGCTCGGGCGTGCGCTCGCTGAGCTCGATGTGGAAATCGGGGTAGGCCACGCGCAGCATGTCCAGCGCGGTGCGCAGGCCCTGCACGTCCTCGTCGGGGCGGTTGTTTGCGGCCACGACGAACAGGCGCGGGCGGTGGTTGGCACTGCGGTCGACGATGCCGGAGGCGTAGAGCTCCTCGAGCTTCGTCTGCACGCACAGGGCGATGCAGTTGGGCGTCTCGCTCGTGGCGGTCACGGCGATGGCGTAGGTCTCGTCGCCGTCCTGCACGGGCATTTTTGCCGCCTCGAGAATGTGCGGGCGGCCAAGGGCATAGGCGGCTTCGGCCTTGTGCTGCTCGCGCTCGGCGTCGGTCATGTCCTCAATGTTGTCCGGCTCCGTGTAGGCGCCGGCGGCCAGCAGCTCCGCCACGGCCTTGCGGCGGATGTCCTGAATGCCGAGCAGCTGCATGGCGCGCGAGCGGTCGGCGGCGACGTGGTCGTACAGATCATTAAAATTACTCATATGTTTCCCTTCCCGGGGCCCCTGTCTGCCCCTCTGTTTTTCTTTGCCGCTATTATAACACACCCCGCGCCAAATGCAAAGCGCCGATTCGCCGCGGCAGATTGCACAAACATCGACGCGGGGCGCAAAAAAATTTTCTTGCCGCAGAGCACCGGTTTCTCTTTGCAAGCGGCAAAAATGTTGTTATAATGATTTTGTATGAAAACTTGGGTTTCTGCGCCTGTGCGCAGGACGCGGAAATTTTCAAAAAGAGAGGAAGTTACGATATGATTCCACACGGCAAAGAGATCAAGGTGTTCACCGGCTCGTCCAACCCCGACCTGGCGGACATGATCTGCAAGAACCTCGGCATCTCCCTGGGCAAGAGCACGGTCACGGCGTTTGCCGACGGCGAGTGCTCCATCTCCATCAACGAGCCCGTCCGCGGCGTGGATGTGTTCATCGTGCAGAGCACCTGCAAGCCGGTCAATGACAGCCTCATGGAGCTGCTGGTCATGATCGACGCGATGAAGCGCGCCTCCGCCGGCCGCATCACCGCCGTCATCCCGTACTTCGGCTACGCCCGGCAGGACCGCAAGGCCAAGGCCCGCGACCCGATCTCGGCCAAGCTCGTGGCGAACCTGCTCACCGTCGCCGGGGCCGACCGTGTGCTGACCATGGACCTGCACGCTGCGCAGATCCAGGGCTTCTTTGACATTCCGGTGGACAACCTCTACGGTGCGCCGCTGTTCGCCACACACTACCTGCGCCGCTTCGGCTACGGCCGCGAGGACATGGTCGTCGTCTCGCCGGACGTCGGCAGCGTGGCGCGTGCGCGCTCGTTCGCCATGAAGATGGGCCTCGGTCTCGCCATCGTGGATAAGCGCCGCGAGAAGGCCAACTGCTCCGAGGTCATGAACATCATTGGCAATGTCGAGGGCAAGACCTGCCTGCTGCTCGACGACATGGTCGATACGGCCGGCAGCCTGTGCGGCGCGGCCAAGGCCATCGTCGAGGTCGGCGGCGCGAAGGAAGTGTATGCCTGCGCATCCCACGGCGTGCTCTCCGGCCCGGCCATCGACCGCATCAACGACAGCGTCATCGACGAGCTGCTCCTGCTCGATACCATTCCGTATCCGAAGAACAAGCCGGCCTGCGACAAGATCCAGTATCTGCCCGTCGCGCCGATGTTCGCCGAGGCCATCAACCGCATCTATGAGGAAATGAGCATCTCCTCGCTGTTTGAGTGATGTTTTTTTCCGATCACGGCGGCGTGCAGTGGCTGGTCGTGTTTCTCGGCAACCCGGGGCTGAAGTATCAGAATACACGGCACAACGCGGGCTTTCTCACGGCAGACGTCGTGGAAAAGGACTGCGGCGTGCGCATCGACCGGCTGCGCTTTCACGCGCTCACCGCGCAGGCGGAGCTCGGCGGGCAGAAGGTCCTGCTCATGAAGCCGCAGACGTATATGAACGACTCCGGCGAGGCCGTGGCGCCGGCGGCAAAGTTTTATAAGGTGCCGCCGGAGCATATTCTGGTCGTGTCGGACGAGATCCACCTGCAGCCGGGCCGCCTGCGCATCCGCACGAAGGGCTCGGCCGGCGGGCACAACGGGCTCAAGAGCATCATCGCCTGCCTCGGTACGGACGCCTTTCCCCGCATCCGCATCGGCGTCGGCGCGCCCCCGCACCCGGACTATGACATGCCCGACTGGGTGCTTGGCACGTTCCGCGGCGAGGACAAGACCGCCATGGACGACGCGGCCGTGCGCGCGGCCGAGGCCTGCGCGGTCTATATCCGCGACGGAGCGGACCGCGCCATGAGCCGCTTTAACTGAACACCTGTCAGGGGTTTCCCACGTCCACCGGAACCGCCGCAGCCGACCGTGGGGCCAAGCGCCGCCGGGCCGCGCGCGAAACCGGTCGGGCCGTGGGAGGCCCCTGATCTGTTCGCAACTGGAGAAAAGGAGGAGCGCATCCCTTGAAAAAACACTGTATCGCCATGCTGCTCGCGGGCGGGCAGGGCTCGCGGCTGTATGCCCTCACGGCGAAGGTCGCCAAGCCCAGCATCCCGTTCGGCGGCAAGTACCGCATCATCGATTTTCCGCTGTCCAACTGCGCCAACTCCGGCATCGACACCGTCGGCGTGCTCACGCAGTACCAGCCCCTGCTGCTCAACCGCTACATCGGCACCGGTCAGGCGTGGGATCTGGACAGCATCGACGGCGGCGTATACATCCTGCCCCCGTATCAGAGCGCGGGGGAGCGCGGGTCGTGGTTTTCCGGCACGGCCAACGCCATCTATCAGAACATGGACTTCATCGAGATGTATGACCCCGACTGCGTGCTCATCCTCTCGGGCGACCATGTGTACAAAATGGACTATGACAAGATGCTCCGCGCGCACGAGCAGGCCGGCGCGGCCTGCACGATCTCGGTCATCCAGGTGTCGATGGACGAGGCCTCGCGCTTCGGCATCATGAACGTCGGGCCCGACGGCTTTATCAACGAGTTTGAGGAAAAGCCCGCCCACCCGAAAAGCGACCTTGCGAGCATGGGCATCTACATCTTCGACTGGAAGGTGCTGCGCCGCTACCTGATCGAGGACGAGGCAGACCCGGACTCCGACAAGGACTTCGGCAAGAACATCATCCCCAAGATGCTCGCCGCCGGGGAAAAGCTGCTGCCGTACCGGTTCGAGGGCTACTGGCGCGACGTCGGCACCATCGTCAGCCTCTGGGACGCGAACATGGACATGCTCTCGCCCACGCTCATCAATCTCTATGACCCGAAGTGGCCCATCCGCGCCAAGAGCCCTATCCGCCCGCCGCACAGCATCGGCCGGCAGGCGGAGGTCGTGCACTCGATCATCACCGAGGGCTGCACGATCGAGGGCCATGTGGAAAACTCCGTGCTCTCGAGCTCCGTCACCGTGGGCGCGGGCGCGCGCGTGCTCTACAGCATCCTGCACCCCGGCGTCGTCGTGGAGCCGGGCGCCGTGGTGGAGTATGCCATCGTCGGCGAGGGCACGGTCGTGGGCGCGGGCGCGCACATCGGCGCGCAGCCCGACGGGACGGACGGCTGGGGCGTCGCCACGGTCGGCCCGGACGTGGCGGTGCCCGCCGGGGCAACGGTCCCGGCCGGGGCCATGATCTATGACGGAGCGGAGGTGCACGCATGAGCGAAGTACATGGCATTGTTTACGCATATCACAGCTCCCCGCGGCTTGGGGACCTGACGCGCTACCGCACGAACGCATCGCTGCCGTTCTGCGGGCGTTACCGGCTGATCGACTTTGCGCTCTCGTCGCTCTCGAACGCGGGCGTGCACAGCGTCGGCGTCATCATGCAGCGGGACTATCAGTCCCTGCTCGACCACCTCGGCAGCGGCAAGGCGTGGGACCTGTCGCGCCGCAGCGGCGGGCTGCACCTGCTGCCGCCGTTCGGCGTGAACACGCGCGGCGACTATACCGGCACGGCCGAGGCGCTCAACGCGGTCATCTCCTATGTGCGCAATATTCCGGAGCCGGAGGTCGTGCTCATGCCGGCGGACATCGTCTGCAATCTCGACCTCGCCGCCGCCATCGCGCAGCACAACGCCTCCGGCTGCGGCATCACGGCCATCTGCCGCGACGGCGCCGTCACCGGGGAGCACCACCGCTACCTCACGGATGACCGCGGGCGCGTCACGAAGCTCATCACGAGCGCGGCGGCCGGCGCGGGCGTCACCTCGATGGAGATCTACATCGTCAATAAGGACGTCCTGCTCGGCATCCTCGATTTCTGCGCGCAGGAAAACCGCTTCCATTTCCACCGCGACGGGCTGTTCGAATATCTCGGCCGCGGCGGCACGATGGACGTGTTCCTGCACCGGGGCTACGCCGTGCGCGTGGACACGGCCGCGGACTATTTTGCCGCCAGCATGGATATGCTCGAGCCGCTGTCGCGCGCCTCGCTCTTCCCGGCCGACCGCCCGGTGCGCACGAAAGAGCGCGCGGACGTGAGCACGTACTACGGCGAGCACGCGCACGTGGAAAACTGCCTCGTGGCCGACGGCTGCTTCATCGAGGGCACGGTCACGGACTGCATCCTGTTCCGCGGCGTGCGCGTCGCGCGCGGGGCGCACCTGAGCCGCTGCATCGTCATGCAGGACACCTGCATCGCGGCGGACGCCATTTTGCAGTACGTCATCGCGGACAAAAACGTCCGCATCGGCCCGGCCGTCACGCTCACCGGCTGCGAGGCCCTGCCGATCGTGATCCCCAAGGGCAGCGAGCTCTGACCCCCGACAGACCCAGTAAAGGAAGATTCGATTTTTATGCCAATGACCAATCAGATTTCCCGCGATGAGCTGCGCAGCGCCATTGCCGACAAGCTCTGTGCGCACTTCGGCGTCACGGCCGAGGACGCGACCGACGAGCAGGTCTTTCAGGCCGCAGCCATCGTCATCCGCGAGATCCTCTCGCGCCTGCACACGTTCGACAGCCGCACCGCGCCCGAGCGCGAGGTGCACTACCTGTCGATGGAGTTTCTCATGGGGCGCTCCCTGATGAAGGACGCGTTCAATCTCGGCATCGGCGACGCGCTCACCGGCGCGCTCGAGGACCTCGGCCGCAGCGCGGCCGACATCTTTGAGACCGAGCCGGACGCCGGCCTCGGCAACGGCGGTCTCGGCCGCCTCGCCGCGTGCTATATGGACAGCCTCGCCACCGAGGGCATCCCCGCCACGGGCTATTCGCTGTGCTACGAGCTGGGCATCTTCCGGCAGCGCATCGTCGACGGCCGCCAGACCGAGGTCGCGGACAACTGGCGCACGGCCGCCTCGAGCTGGCTCGTGCCGTGCCATGAGGACACGGTCGAGGTGCGCTTCGGCGGCCGCGTCGAGCCGCACTGGGACGCCTACGGCCATTACCACGGCGAGCTGCGCGGCTATGAGAGCGTGCTGGCCGTGCCGCGCGACATGCTCATCGCCCCGTATGGCGACGGGCGCGTCAACACCCTCCGCCTCTGGGAGGCGCACAGCCCGAACGACCTTGATATGTATCTCTTCGCCGCCGGCAGCTATGTCCAGAGTCTCGAGCAGCGCACGATGGCCGAGGTCATCACGAAGGTGCTCTACCCGGCGGACGACCACATTGAGGGCAAGACCCTGCGCATCCGCCAGCAGTATTTCTTCGTCTCCGCGACGGCGCAGAGCATCCTGCGCGCCCACCGCGCGCGCTACGGCACGGTGCGCAACTTTGCCGAGCACCACGTCATCCAGATCAACGACACGCACCCGACGCTCATCATCCCCGAGCTCATGCGCCTGCTGCTCGATGACGACGGTCTCGGCTGGGACGAGGCGTGGGCCATCGTCACCGCCTGCGTCAACTATACGAACCACACCGTCATGTCCGAGGCGCTCGAGACCTGGCCGCAGGGCCTCATCCAGAGCCAGCTGCCGCGCGTGTGGGAGATCATCTGCGAGATCAACCGCCGTTGGTGCGACGACCTGCGCGCCCGCTTCGGCGACGATGCGCGCGTGGGGCGCAACCTCATCATTGCCGACGGCAGCGTGCACATGGCAAACCTCTGCCTTGCCGCGTGTAAGACCATCAACGGCGTCTCCGCCCTGCACGGGGAGATTCTGCGCCGCGACCTCTTCCGCGACGTCTGCGCGCTCGACCCCAGCCGCTTCACCTATGTCACCAACGGCATCGACCACCGCCGCTGGCTGGCTCAGTGCAACCCCGGCCTGCACGCGCTCGTGTGCGACGTGCTCGGCAGCGACCGCTATCTCCTGCACCCCGAGGAGCTCGCGGGTCTGGAGCGCGCGGCGGACGACCCCGCCGTGCTTGCCCGGCTCGAGGAGATCAAGGCACTCAACAAGCAGCGGCTGGCCGCGTGGGTGTTCCGCACGGACGGCTTCTCGCTCAACAGCGACGCGATCCTCGACGTGCAGGTCAAGCGCCTGCACGAGTATAAGCGCCAGCTTCTGTGCGCCATGCGCATCACGCAGCTGCAGCTCATGCTGCACGACGACCCGGACCAGCCCTTCCAGCCGCGCACGTTCCTGTTTGCGGCTAAGGCCGCGCCCGGCTACGCCGTGGCCAAGCGCATCATCCAGCTGCTGTGCTCGCTCGCGGCCGATGTGAATGCCGACCCCGTCTGCCGCGGCAGGCTGCAGGTGTACTTCCTGCCGAACTACCGCGTCTCCGCCGCTGAGATGCTCATGCCCGCCGCGCAGGTGTCCGAGCAGATCTCGACCGCCGGCAAGGAGGCCAGCGGCACCGGCAACATGAAGCTCATGATGAACGGTGCCGTCACGATCGGCACGCTCGACGGCGCGAACGTCGAGATGTTCGAGCAGCTCGGCGCGGACAACATGTTCCTCTTCGGTCTGCACGCCGACGAGGCCGAGGCCCTGCGCGCCGCGGGCTACGACCCGCAGGCGTACGTCCGCCGCAGCCCGTGGCTGGGCCGCGTGCTCGAGCGCATGAGCCGCGGCTATGCCGACGGCGAGAGCTATGCCGACCTCGTCAGCAGCCTGCTCTACGGCGGCGACCCGTACCTGCTCCTCGCCGACTTTGACGACTATGCCGCCACGCACGAGCGGCTGTATGCGACGATCGCCGACCCCGCCGAGCGTGCGCGCCTGTCGCTCGTCAACATTGCCCGCAGCGGCATCTTCGCTGCCGACCGCGCCGTGCGTGAATACGCCGAGCGCATCTGGGAGGTGCACGCATGAGCGCCTATGTCTGCGTCGTCGGCGCCGTGAATCTCGACATTTGCGGCCGCCCGGAAAAGAAGCTCATCTTCCGCGACTCCAACCCCGGTGCCGTCACGCTCACGCCCGGCGGCGTCGGGCGCAACATCGCGCACGACCTGCGCCTGCTCGGCGTGGAGGTCAAGTTCCTCACCGCCTTCGGCGGCGATTCGCACGCCCAGCTTCTGCGCAACGACTGCGTGGAGCTCGGCATGGACCTCAGCTGCGCGCTCGACGTGCCCGGCGGGCGCACATCGACGTACCTGTACATCACGGACGAGCGCGGCGAGATGCAGCTCGGCCTGTGCGATACGGACATCTCCGCCGCCATCACGCCCGACTATCTGCAGCGCCACCTTGACGTGCTCGACGGCGCGGCCGCCGTCGTGATCGACGGCAACCTGACGGCCGAGACCATTACCTGGCTCGGTGCGCACTGCAGCGCCCCGCTCTTTGCCGACCCCGTCTCCGTCACAAAGGCGGAGCGGATGCGCGCATCACTCGGCGCGCTGCACACGTTCAAGCCCAACCTCACCGAGGGGCAGAACCTCACGGGTGAGTCCACGCCCGAGGGCATCGTGGCGGCGCTGCTGGCGCAGGGCGTGCAGCGCGTGTTTCTCAGCATGGGGGCCGACGGCATCCTCGCCGGCACGTGCGGCGAGCTGGTGCACCTGCCGTGCCTGCCCACCTGTATGGTCAACACGACCGGCGGGGGCGACGCGGTCATGGCGGCGCTCGTCTGGGCGTATCTGCATGGGCTCGGTCTGCGCGAGAGCGCGGCGGCCGCCCTGCGCGCCGGCAAGGCCACGGTCGAATATCCTGGCACGAACAATCCCGACCTCGGCGCGCTCGTCCACGGCTGAGGCGGGTCAAAAACGGCAAAAACAGCAGACTTCCCAAACCGGAAGCCTGCTGTTTTTTCATAGCAGGACAGCAATGTGGTAGACAACTGCCGCCGCGCACCATGCGGCCGCGCATGAGCCAATGGCTGCGGCCAGCGTGCCGAGCCTGCTGCCGAGCTCCTGCCGCATGGCCGCCTGCGCCGCCACGCACGGCGCGTACAGCGCCGTGAACACCAGAAAGCTCGCGGCAGCGGCGGGGGAGAACACGCCCGGCAGCGCCGCCGTCAGGTCGCCGCCGAGCAGCACGCCGAGCGTGGACAGCACCGTCTCCTTGGCCAGCAGCCCGGTCATGAGCGCGGTCGCGGCGCGCCAGTCGCCGAAGCCCAGCGGCGCGAACACCGGCGCGAGCGCCTGTCCCGCCACGGCCAGCAGACTCTCCCCGGCACTGGCCGCCACGCACCACGTGGGCGTGAACGTCCGCAGTACCCACACGCCCACGCTCGCCGCGAGAATGACCGTGAACGCCCGCGCGAGAAATTCCTTTGTGCGCACCCACATCCGCCGCAGCACGCTGCGCGCGTCCGGCCAGCGGTAGTCCGGCAGCTCCAGCACAAAGGACGCCGCCTCCCCGCGCAGGACCGTCCGGCCGAGGAGTGGGGCCGCCCCGGCGGCCGTCCCGATGCCGAGCGCGTACAGTGCCAGAAACACCACGGCGCTCCGCCCCGGGAAGAACGCGGCCGCAAAGGCGGCGTACACCGGCGCCTTCGCGCTGCAGCTCATGCACGGCATGAGCACGATCGTCAGCGCCCGGTCGCGCCGCGTGGGCAGCGTGCGCGCGGCCAGCACCCCCGGCACGCTGCACCCAAAGCCCAGCAGCAGCGGCACGGCGCTCTGCCCGCTCAGCCCCAGCCGCCGCAGCGGCCGGTCCATCACGAAGGCCACGCGCGCGAGATAGCCCGTGTCCTCGAGCAGGGAGAGAAAGAAAAACAGTGCCAGGATCACCGGCAGAAACGCCGCCACGCTCCCCACGCCCGCAAACACGCCCTCGCGCACCAGCCCATGCAGCAGCGGCCCCGCGTCCAGCGCCGTGAGCGCGCCGTCGGCCGCGTCTGCGAGCCAGGCGATGCCGCGCGCGAGCAGGTCGCCACGATCCTGCAGGGTTTCTGCGGCAGTGTTATGGGCATCTCCTGAGCCGCCCCGACAAATCCGTCCAAGCAAAAACGGCGCCCCTGCGGGGGCGCCGTTTTGCTGCGCGGCGGCGCAAATGGCTGTTGCGTATCCGGCGGCTGTCCGGTATAATGAAGAAAACCGCGCAGCTTTTCCGCGCGCAAAAGGAGAACATAATATGAAAAAGAAACTTTTGAGCATGACCCTCGTGCTGTGTCTCGTGCTGGCGCTGCTGCCAACGGCGGTCCGGCACCTGCGGCGCCGAGGGCGACGGCAGCAACCTCACCTGGACGCTGACTGCCGACGGCGCGCTGACCATCTCCGGCACCGGCGACATGATGAGCCAATTCAATCAAGTCGAGCCCGTATGGGGCAGATATGTCCGCACGGCCCGCATCGCGTCCGGCGTGACGACCATCGGCGCGGGGGCGTTCCAACGCTGCGCGTATCTCACGAGCGTGGAGCTGCCCGATACGCTGACTGCGATCGGCGTCGGCGCCTTCAGCGAGTGCAAGAGTTTGTCCGCGCTGACGATCCCGGAGGGCGTCACCACCATCCAGAGAGGCGCGTTTACCAACTGCAGCAATCTCGTGACGCTCCGGCTGCCCGCCGGACTCCAGACGCTTGCGGACTATACGTTCGCCGGCTGCAGCAAGCTCGTCATGATGAACATTCCCGAGGGCATCACGTCCGTCGGCGAGTGCCTGTTCAACTGGTGCACATCGCTGCAGACCGTGTCGCTCCCGGCGTCGCTGCAGTCTGTGGGCGCGGTCGCCTTTGACGGTGTGCCCCTGCAGGCCGTCTGCTATCCCGGCACGGCTGAGCAGTGGCAGGCCGTGAAGCTGGCAGAAAATCAGGGCAGCAAGGGCCTGGCCAATGCCAAGGTCTATTACGGCCATGCGGATCACAGCTTTGCCGATCTGACCGCGTCGGCGCCGACGTGCACGGACGGCGGTGCGGCGCACGGCACGTGCAGCGACTGCGGCTTTGTGCTGGATGCGTCGTTCAAAGCGCTCGACCACGACTGGGACGAGGGCGAGGTCCTCGCCAAGCCGAGCGGCATCCGCGGCGGCGTCAAGCAGCATACCTGCCTGCGCTGCGGCGCGCCCGGTGTGGAGTTTCTCATGCCGGAGATCCTGGCGTATGAGCAGTTCGGCGATATTGATCCCGAGGACTGGTCGTATGAGGGCATCCAGTTTTGCGTCATGACCGGGCTCATGTCCGGCACGAGTGACACAACGTTCTCACCGAACGGCGTGACCACGCGCGCGCAGGTCGTGCAGGTGCTCTATAACCTCATGGAGGAGCCGGAGGTGAGCGGCACGACGCCGTTTACCGACCTCACAGCCGACTGGTATCAGGACGCGGTGCTCTGGGCGTACCAGACCGGCGTCGTCGTCGGCACGAGCGACACGACCTTCTCGCCCGAGGCACCTGTCACACGTGAGCAGATCGCCGTCATTCTCATGGAGTTTGCCTCGAAGGTCCTCCAGATCGAGAGCGGCGAGACTCCGGCGGACCTCTCGGCATATCCGGACGGCGGCAGCGTCTCAGATTGGGCGCGCACGGCAATGGCGGATGCCGTTGCGCTCGGCATCCTCAGCGGTGCGCAGGACAGCAACGGTACGCTCTGGCTCCAGCCGCAGGCTGGCGCCACCCGCGCCGAGGTCGCGACCATTCTTGAGGGTTTCTGCGTGGTCATTGTCTACGCGCAGTAAGATCACGGCTTTTTGTGCATCCGCGCCGTTTCGGCGCGGATGCATTTTCTGTTCCATCCGCTTAATTTTTCTTAAAGCGGGCCAAAGCCCCTGTGCGGGGGCGGCCCGGATATGTTAGGATAGACCCCAGAGGTGATACCATGGAAAACCTGGAGGCCCCTGTCCGCATCCTCGTCGTGGACGACGAGCCGGACATCCGCAACATTTTGCACATCCTGCTCTCGTCGCGCGGCTACGAGGTTGACGAGGCCGAAAACGGCCTGCGCGCCGTGGAGTGCGTACGCGCGCAGCCGGACTATGATCTCATTATATTGGACATCATGATGCCCGGCATGGACGGTGTCGCCGCCTGCACGGAGATCCGGCAGCACAGCGTCGCGCCGATCCTGTTTCTCACGGCGAAGGCCCAGCCTGCCGACATGAGCGACGCATACGGCAGCGGCGGCGACGATTATCTCATCAAGCCCTTTTCCAACCACGAGCTGTTCCTGCGGGTCGATTCGCTCATCCGGCGCTACCGCGTCTACCACGGCAAGGGCGACGCGCCGACGGTCATCGACGCGCTCGAGATCAACCGCGACAAAGGCACCGTGTGCAAAAACGGCCGCTCGGTCGAGATGACCAAGACGGAGTTTGAGTTGCTGCAGTACCTGATCGCCAACCGCGGCACTTCCGTGTCTGCGCGCAAGCTCTATGAGGACGTTTGGCACGAGAAGTTCTTGCCCAGCTCTGCCAACACCGTCATGGTGCACATCCTCAAGCTGCGCAAGAAGCTCGAGGACGACCCGGCCAACCCGACGCTCATCCGCACGGTCTGGGGAAAGGGGTATCAGATTGATTAAAAAGTGGCGCTCGTCGATCAATGCGCGCATGATCGTCGTGCTCATTGCGGCGCTGGCCGTGGGCGTGGCGTGCTATTTCGGCGTGGATGCGCTCGGCACCGCGGCGATCGACCGCTGGTACCTGAACGATGATGCCATCGCGGCGCGCAACCTCGCGCACGAGCGCAGCCTGCAGGAGTACATCAGCGCGCGCGGCATCTCCTCGCGTGACACGCTGGCCATCGAGCAGTGGTCGCGCGACGAGAAAAACGCCAACGTCATCGTCTATCAGGCGGAGGGCGACCCGTACGAGGCCGGCACCTGGGGCACGAGCGAGCTGCTCGACGACACGACCCAGAGCGACATTGCCGACTTGGGCTACAGCTTCTTCACCCTGCAGTTTGCCGACGGGGAGTACCGCGTCGCCGTGTGCGACTATTCCGAGACGTGGCTCTACAGCTATGTGAGCTTCGGCGCGCTCGTGCTGGGCTTCGTGATCTATTCGTTCATCGCCTTCGGCTTCACGCGGCGGCTCACGCGGCGCGTCACGCGCCTGTCGGAGGCCGTCG
>OIBY01000166.1_pt1 | contig 18485 bp, 29 predicted proteins | sample 1581201 | NCBI WGS metagenome assembly OIBY01 (sample SAMEA3882540, study PRJEB24775) | human gut metagenome | biome: human-associated habitat; feature: intestine environment; material: feces | place: Netherlands | collected 2009/2010 | reverse complement strand
TCCGCCGTACACGCCGCCGAAGAAAATGATTTCACTTTCTTTGCGCCTGCGGGCGCAAACTCTGCGAGGCCTTTTTGACAGTCTGACTATGCCGCTTATAACTGTAATATAATAATTTTTGAACGGAGGTCATCGTATGGCAAACGATTTTCTGACACTCATAATGACCCGGCGGAGCATCCGCGCCTACAAGCCGGACGCCGTGCCCGCGGACGTGCTCGCGCGCGTGCTCGAGGCCGGCACCTATGCCCCGTCCGCCATGGGCAAGCAGTCGGCGACGATCGTCGCCGTGGAGACGAAGGCTTACCGCGACCGGCTCGCGAAGCTCAACGCCGCCGTGATCGGCAAGGACGTCGACCCCTACTACGGCGCGCCGGTGATCGTGGTCGTGCTCGGCGACGGTGAGAGCGCAAATTATCTGGCCGACGGCAGCTGCGTGCTCGAAAACCTCATGCTGGCCGCGCACGCTGAGGGGCTTGGCACCGTGTGGGTCAACCGCGAGCGCGAGATCTTTGACAGCCCGGACGGCAAGGCGCTGCTGCGCGACTGGGGCCTGCCGGAGACGCTGCGCGGCGTCGGCGCGGTCGCGCTCGGCTACGCCGCCGGCCCCGCACCGGAGGCCGCCCCGCGCAAGGAAAATTACATCGTGCACGTTTGAGCATTCGCTCAAGCAGAAAGCCCGCCCGCCGGAGTTCCAGCGGGCGGGCTGCTATGTAGAAAGAAAAGGCCTGTCTCAGCCGACATGGATGACCGACTCGGTCAGCTCCGCGGCGGTCACGTTGGGGTTGTGATAGTGCTCGCGGCGGTCGGTGATCCTGCCGATCGAGATTGCCTGCTGCGGGCAGTACTGCAGGCAGCTCAGGCACTGGATGCAGCTGCCGCCGATGACGGCGCGGCCGCCCTCGATGCGGATGTTGCCGCGCGGGCAGAGCGTGGCGCACTGGCCGCAGCCAACGCACGCATCGCTGACGGCGAACTTCTGCGCCTTGCCGGCCACGATCTTCGGCCAGACGCTGCTCTCGAGCTGGTTGAGGGGCTTTTTCGGCGGGGCCTTGGGCGAGACCGTCCGGGCGAGGACGTCCTGCGCGATCTGTTTTGCCTTCTTGTCCGCGCGGCGCTGCGCCACGGCGGGCGTCACCGGCGGCAGCATCACGCTGTGCGGCAGCAGCCAGATGCACGTGCACTGGTGCGACACGGCCGTCCAGTAGCGCAGGGGGATGATGCTGTCGAGCTTGTGCAGGCCGGAGCCCATATAGCCCGCATACTGGCAGACGCCGAACGTGTACGCCGTGAGGCCGACCTGAATCTTGCGCAAGGATTCCTCCACGCCGCCGGGCAGACCGCCGCCGTAGCACGGGAAGACGAAGCCGACGCGCTTGGCATCGCGCACATCCGTGACCGCGGGCTCCCTGCGCATGAGAATGATGTCCGTATCGCCCAGCTCCCGGGCAATGGTTTTCGCCATGTCGAGACAGTTGCCGGTGCCAGAGTAGCAGAAGATCACATTTTCGCTCATGTGAAACACTCCCTTAAATTTTGATTGTCCCTATTGTACCTCAAGCCTTTTTGCGATACAATAGTACCGTAAAATATAGAACGCTGGAGGCCAAAATGTACCACATCAAGAACGACAAACGCGCGCAGGCGTCCTCGGAGCTCATTTGCGCAGGGCTTTTGGCCTGCATGAAAGAAAAACCGTTCGCGCGCATCACGATCACGGACGTGCAGCGCGCCTCGACGGTGAGCCGCTCGACGTTTTACCGCAACTTCGACTGCCTCGAGGACGTGTTGGCGCTGCTGTGCGACCGCGGGTTTCAGGCCGTGTTCACCGAGTACAACGCCCTGCCGCCCGCACAGCGCGGCAGTCTGGCCAAGGCGGTATTTCAGTACTGGTTTCGCAACAGCGCGGTGCTCGAGGTGCTCGTGCAGATCCACCGGACTGACATTTTGTTCGACAGTCTGCGCCGCAGCTCCGGCCTGATCGAGGCGCTGCAGCCGCTGGCGGACGATCCCGCGCGGTTTGACTATTTCGTCGCCATCATCACGTCGTCCATGATCGGCGTGCTGACCGTCTGGGTCGAGCACGGCAAGACGGAGACAGAGGATCAGATGGTGCAAAAGCTCACGAACGCCTTCATCGAGATGGCGATCCTGGAGCTGCCCGGTTGAGAAAAACCCGGCCCTTCCTGCAATGGAAAGGGCCGGTTTTCTGTTTGCTGCGTTTTTTTACGGCACGATGCGCGTGCCGCTCTCGCCGCGCATGGCGGCCGGGGCCTGCTCGAGCGAGGCGATGACGCCGCTGCGCACGAACTGCACGGCCGCGGCCACCTTCGGCTGCATGGAGCCGGCGCCGAACTGCCCGGCGCGCAGGTAGGTCTCCGCCTCGTCCACGTGCAGCTCGTCAAGCTCCCGCTGCTCCGGCGTGCCGAAGTTCAGACAGACGTGGTCGACCGCCGTGAGGATGAACAGATAGTCCGCGCCGACGGCCTCAGCCAGGCACGCGGAGGCAAAGTCCTTGTCGATGACAGCGTCCACGCCGTAGTAGTCCCCGTGCGAATCGCGCACGACGGGCACACCGCCGCCGCCGCAGGCGATGACGATATACTCGCTGTCGAGCAGGTTCAGGATCGAGCGCCGCTCAGCAATGTCCACCGGCTTCGGCGAGGCGACGACGCGCCGCCAGCCGCGGCCGGAGTCCTCCTTCATGCGCAGGGACGGATCGTCGCGCATCATCTGCTGCGCGGCGGCCTCGTCATAAAACGCGCCGATGGGCTTCGTCGGCTCGTCAAATGCGGGGTCGTCCGGGTCGACGACGACCTGCGTGACGACCGTCGCCACCTGCCAGGGCATGCCATTGGCGCGCAGCGTGCGGCGCATGCCCTGCTGGAGATGATAGCCGATATAGCCCTGGCTCATGGCCGTGCACTCCGGCAGCGGCATGGGTGCGACCTTGGGGTTCGTTTTCGCGGCAGTGTCGAACGCCGCCTGGATCATTCCGACCTGCGGGCCGTTGCCGTGGCTGATGATGATCTCGTGGCCCTGATGGATGAGCCCGACGAGCGCCGGGCACGCGGCAGCCACGCGTTCGCGCTGCTCCGCCGGCGTGTTGCCGAGCGCGTTGCCGCCGAGGGCAATGACGATTCTGGCCATGGCGTCACCTGTGCTGCGGCGCGGGCTGCTGCTGCGTGATGCAGTGGATGTTTCCGCCGCCGAACGCGACCTCGCGCGTCTGCACGCCGACCACGCGGCGCTCGGGGAACATGGCCTGCACCTGCTGCACGGCGAGCACGTCGTTCGCATCGCCGTACTGCGGCAGGATGACGCCGCCGTTGACGATGAGGAAGTTCATATACGACGCGATGGCGACCTCGCCGTCCTCGCGCGGGATCGTGCCCTCCACGGCGTCGATCGTCGCCGCGCCCTGCAGCAGGCAGGGCTGCTGCGTCAGGCAGAGCTTGTGCACCTTCAGCTTGCGGCCTTTGGCGTCCGTCGCCTGCGAGAGCATGTCGTATGCATCGCGCGCCGGCTGATAGAACGGATTCTGCGGGTCGTCCGTCCAGATGCAGGCGACCTCGCCCGGGCGGATGAAGCAGGCCACGTCGTCGATGTGGCCATTGGTCTCCTCGGGATCGATGCCGTCACGCAGCCAGAGGACCTTCTCGCAGCCGAGATAGTCGCAGAGCATGCGCTCGATGGCGCCGCGGTCCATGTCGGGGTTGCGCCCCTCGGACAGCAGGCACATCTCGGTCGTGAGCACGGTGCCCTCGCCGTCGACGTGGATGGAGCCGCCCTCGAGCACGAAGCCCTCGGTGCGGTAGGAATCGACGCGCTCGATCTCGCAGACCTTCTGCGCGACCTGATCGTCGAGATCCCACGGGAAATAGAGCCCGTCGACCAGCCCGCCCCAGGCATTGAACGTCCAGTCCACGGCGCGCACGCCGCCGTTGTCGTTGACGAGGAACGTCGGCCCGCAGTCACGGATCCAGGCGTCGTTGCTCGCCATCTCGACGACGCGCACGGCGCGCGGCAGGCGCTCGCGCGCGTCCTGGTACTGCGCCGGGGAGACGCAGACCGTCACGGGTTCAAACTGCAAGATGGCCGTTGCCACGTCCAGAAAGGCTTTCTGCGCGGGCTTGGCGCCGTCGCGCCAGTTGTCGTTGCGCTCCGGCCAGAGCATCCAGACGCCGGCCTGCGGCTCAAACTCCGCAGGCATCCGGTAGCCGTCGAGCTTCGGCGTGGAGCCGGTGATTCGTTTTGCCATAGTGGTTCCTCCTAAGAATGATGCCGGCGCGCACGCGCCGCGATGAGAATTTCGCCGATGACGATGCTAAGGATCGACCCAACGGTGATCGGCAGATAGCCGGAGAGCGTCTCACTGTCGAATGACAGCGGCACCGCCGTGAAGAAGATCGAGATGAGGATGAGCGCCATGGGCACATAGGCCAGCACGCGCAGCATCCCGCGCCCGCCCGGCACGCGAAACGGCCGCTCGGAATCGGGGTCGATCTCCCGCAGACGCAAAAACGCCGGGAACACGGGCGCATAGCTCAGCAGGAGCATGACAAGGTTGAGCGCGAAAAAGCTCCAGAACAGGGACGAGTCCGGCGAGAGCAGCTCGATGATGATGCCGAGGATGCACACGACGCTCGCCACGATGCCGCTCGTGAGTGCGGAGCCGATCGGCATGTCGTTTTTCGCCCAGCGGCGGGCAAAAATCGCGGGCATGTCGCCGTTTTCGGCGGCGTAGGCAGCCGTGGAGTTCACGCCCATGGACCACGAGATCATGTTGCCGAACAGGGTAATGAGAAACAGCAGCGCCACCGCGCCGACGAACAGGCCGCTCGTGCGGCCGATCATGAGCGAGACGGCGTCGATGAGGCCTGAGTCCTCGCTGATCTCGTGCGTGGGGATGGCCGCGCCGATGCCGAAGGCCGAAAACAGGTAGATGAGCGCGATGACGATGCCGCCGGTGATGATGGCCTGCGGGATCTGGCGCTTGGGATCGCGCATGTTGTCGGCATACGTGCACACGACCTCGAAACCGAGGAAGTTGAAGATAATGACCGAGATATACGACAGGCTGTGCAGGTCAAACCCCGGCAGAAACGTGCGGAAGGCCGTGTCATTGACAAAGCCGTTTTTCACGACGTAGACGATGCCGAGCACGCCGACCGTCAGCGCGAGGATCATTTTGATGGCGGCGCTGATGTTGAGGATGAGGATGCTGTCGCACACGGGGTAAAACGCGATCCACGTGACGATCCAGATGAAGGCCAGCTCGATGAGCAGCTTTGCAAGCCACCCGAACTGCAGTCCCGTGAGCACGCTCAGCAGCTCCGGGCACACGACGGCGAGCGAGGCCATCCACAGCGGGAAGTTGATCCAGTAATACCACGAGGCGCGCGCGCCCCACTTTGAGCGCGGAAACGCCTTGTTGATCCAGTCATAGAGCCCACCGTCGCCGGTGTACGTTGTGCCGAGCTCGGACGAGATCATGCCGTACGGCAGCAGGAAGGCGATCATCATGAACACCCACCAGAAATACTGGCTGTTGCCGATGGAGGCGACGGGTGCCGCCGCCTCCGCCACGAACACAACGCAGATGACCGAGAGGACGACGTCCGCAAGGCGGAATTTTTTCCGTTGTTCCATGGTGTCTGCTCCTTTGGCAGCCGGTCAGCAGCCGCCGAGCCGCGCGTTGAGGAAGGTGTCGAGCTCCTCCTGCGCCGCGGCGAGCTCCAGCTCCGACGGGCAGCGGCGGCAGCGCGTGAAATACACCAGCAGTCCGCGCATGGCCGTCAGGCGGTTGCCGGCCTGCTCCCAGCAGAGGGAGGCGGCGGAGTCGGCGACCTCGTCGGTCACGTCCTCGCCGCGCGTGGCGGGCAGGCAGTGCAGGAACTTGCAGCCGAGCGCGCCGAGCTGCATGAGCTCGCGGTTGACCTGATAATCCGCAAAGACGCGCACGCGCTCTTCCTTCGGCATCTCGTTTTCATACAGGCCGTACCAGACGTCGGTATAGATGAAGTCCGCGCCGCGCACGGCGTCGCGCTCGTCCGTGACGGCCCAGCTGCCGCCGGAAAGCTTGCAGTTGGCCTCGAGAATGTGCTTATGGTCGGCATTGAGCTGATGCCCCTCCGGGCCGTAGTGCACAAAGTGCATGCCGAGCTTCGTGGTGATGAAGCCGAGGGACGCGCACACCTGCGTGCCGTCGCCGACAAAGACGACCTTGCAGTCTTCCAGCCGCTTGCCCTCGGGCAGGTTCTCCTTGATGGTGCACAGGTCGCCGATCTCCTGCGTGGGGTGGTTATAATCGCTCATGCCGTTGATGACCGGGATCGTGCACGCGTCGGCGAGTTCCACGATGGTCTTGTGCTCGATGACGCGGGCCATGACCACGTCGACCAGGCGCGAGAGCACCTTGCCCGTGTCGCCGATGGTCTCATGCCCGCCGAGCTGGATCATGCCGGGGCCAAGATACTGCGCGTGGCCGCCGAGCTGGCTCATGGCCGTCTCGAACGACACGCGCGTGCGGGTGCTCGACTGCTGAAAGATCATGCCGAGGTTCATATTTTTCATCAGCGGGGGATAATAACCCCGGCGGATGGCGCGCTTGATGGCGAGCGACAGGTCGATGATGTCCAGCAGTTCCTGTTTTGTGAAATCGTTGGTGTCAATAAAATCTTTTTTGTACATATCCATTCCTCCAAAGCCGCAGTTTACGGGATTTGCTTCCCGGTTATTGTCGGCGGATTTGCGTGCGGATATGCGCGCCGGACGAATTTTCCGTTTTCGCGGCACAGATCGGTGCCGTTTTCCCGTCAAATAAAAACCACGCCCGCAGGAACCAGCGTTCCTGCGGGCGTGCCGCGTTGTTTTTTAAATTTGATATGTATGCGTCTACTCGCCCTCGATCGTGCGCACGTACATGCCCAGCTCGCCGGGCAGATCATGGATCTCGAGCGCGCAGCCGTCCATGGCGGTGTTGTGCACCGCAATGCGGAACACGAGCTGCAGCTGCTCGGGCACGACGGCGGAGTATTCACCGATGTCCATGACGACGCGCGTCAGGCGCGTGAGGCCGTTTTCCGCCATCGCCTGCTGGGCGATGTCAAAGACCTCCTTGGCAATGGCCGCCTCGTGCATTTATTTTTTCTTCGGCTGGCGGCGGACATTGCGCTCGCGCACCAGATCCTTCTTGAGCGGCTTGCAGAAGAGCACGCGGTCGCCGTCGACCATCTTGCGCACGTCCTTCGGGCACTTCGTGACGCACACGCCGCAGCCGATGCAGCGCTGGTACTCCACAAACACCTTGCCGCTCTGCGCGTTGAAGCCGGTGGCCACCGTCGGGCAGAAGTGGTTGCAGATGTTGCAGCCGTTGCAGTTTTCGGGGTGGACGATGACGGGCTTTGCGTGCGCGCGCATATACAGCGGCTGCATGCCGCCGCGCGTGTAGGAGCCGAGCATCTCGCAGCACTGCGTGTCGCAGTTGCAGATAGCGGTCGTCTCCTCGTCCATGTTGCAGGCGTAGTGGAACACCTGGTGGACGCAGCCCTTGTTCTCACAGTCAACGAGGATCCGGCGTGCCTCGGCCTTGCTGACCTGGCGGCCGATGCCGAACTCGGTGATCTGCTCACCAAGCCACATGATGAGGGCGGAACCGGACGTAAAGGTCAGGATGATGACGATGGCTGCCCAGACGTTGTGGGCAAAGTCCGCGTTGATGAGGCTGTAGTTGCGCATCATCATATAATACGCAAAGCCCTGCAGCAGGCCGATGGCGACCGTGCTGTAGCGGGTGATGCTGGCGATCTTCTTCTTGCCTTCCTCGCCGCCTTCCTTCTGCAGACGCTCCAGAGAGGGGATCGCGATGCACAGGAGCTGAATGATGATGGAAGCGTTGATGTACGGCTGGATGGACAGCGCAAAGATCGTTGCCTGTGAGAACGCGCCGCCGGACATGACGTTGAACAGGCCCAGGATCGTGTTCTGCAGGCCGCTTGCCTGGAAGTAGTCGGCCAGTGCTTTGGTGTCGACGAAAGGTACGGGTACGGCATTGCCGAGACGGTAAAGCAGGACAATCAGAAGCGTAAAGAGAATTTTCTTGCGCAGTTCCTCAATGCGCCATGCGTTACGAAATGTCTGGAGCACCTTACACCACCTCAGCCTTTCCTCCTGCTGCCTCGATCTTCGCTTTCGCGGATTCGGAGAACGCAGAAGCCTTCACAGTCAGCTTCTTGGTGATTTCGCCGTTGCCAAGGATCTTCACACCGTAGGTGCACTTGCTGAGGATGCCGGCGTCGAGCAGAGCCTTCGCATCGACGACAGCGCCGTCTTCAAACTTCTCCAGAGCGGAGACGTTCACGCTCTCGAGCGGTTTGGCAAAGATGTTGTGGAAGCCGCGCTTCGGGATGCGGCGTGCCAGAGGCATCTGGCCGCCTTCGAAGCCGATACGGACGCCGCCGCCGCTGCGGGCCTTCTGGCCCTTATGACCGCGGCCTGCGGTCTTGCCGTTGCCGGTCGCGTGGCCGCGGCCCTTGCGCTTGCCGACATGGGTGGAGCCCACAACGGGAGAAAGTTCGTGGATATTCATTTCTGGGGCCCTCCTTATTCTTCTTCAGTGACGGCGACGAGATAGCCGATCTTGGCGATCTTGCCGCGGGTCTGCGGGTTATCGGGCTGCACGGTCTCGTTGCCGATCTTGTGCAGGCCGAGGGAGTTGGCGGTGGCAATGTGCTTGGCATTGCGGCCGCTGAGGCTCTTGACGAGCTTGATCTTCAGATTTGCCATGTCTCAGCCCCTCCTTAACCCAGAATCTCTTCGGCGGTCTTGCCTCTGTAAACAGCGACCTGCTGGGCGTTGCGCAGAGACTTCAGACCTTCCATCGTCGCGGCGACAACGTTCGCCGGATTGTTCGAGCGCAGGCACTTGGTACGGATGTCCTTGATGCCGGCAGCCTCGACCACGGCACGCACGGCGCCGCCGGCGATCACGCCGGTGCCGGGTGCGGCGGGCTTGAGCAGCACGCGGCCGGCGCCGAACTCGCCGATGACCTCGTGCGGGATCGTCGTGCCCTGCAGGGTCACGGTGGTCAGGTTCTTCTTTGCGTCCTCCAGGCCCTTGCGGATCGCTTCGGAAACTTCGGCTGCTTTGCCGAGGCCGAAGCCCACGCGGCCCTTGCCGTCGCCAACGACGACCAGAGCGGAGAACTTTGCGACGCGGCCGCCCTTAACGGTCTTGGAAACGCGGTTGAGGGCAACGACTTTTTCGCTGAATTCCTGGGGCTCATCGCTGCGGTTGCGGCGGTTGTCCCGTCTGTCATTGTTATATGCCATTTCGTTTCCTCCTCCCGTTAGAACTTCAGGCCGCCCTCGCGGGCGCCTTCTGCCAGAGCCTTGACGCGGCCATGGTACACATTGCCGCCGCGGTCGAACACGACCTCGGTGATGCCGGCTGCCACGGCGCGCTCACCGATGAGCTTGCCGATCTTGGCTGCCGCTTCGCAGTTGCCGCCATTGCCTTCAAAGCCCTTTTCCACGGTGGAGGCGCTGCAGAGCGTCTTACCGGCGACATCGTCGATGATCTGGGCATAAATGTTGTTTTCGCTGCGGAACACGCTCAGACGCGGTCTCTCGGCCGTGCCGGAGATCTTGCCGCGCACTCTCTGGTGACGGCGAACGCGCTGCGCTTTCGTATTCGGTCTCTTAATCATTCAGGCACACCTCCAATTACTTCGCGCCGGTCTTGCCTTCTTTGCGGCGGATATGCTCGTAATCGTACTTGATGCCCTTGCCCTTGTACGGCTCGGGCGGACGCTTCGCGCGCACTTCTGCTGCAAACTGGCCGACCTTTTCCTTGTCGATACCCTTGATAATGACCTGGTTCGGGTTCGGGACATCGATCTGGATGTCCGCGTTCTCGGACACGGTGACCGTGTGCGAGAAGCCCAGGTGCATGACCAGGTTCTGACCTTCCTTCGCGGCTCTGTAGCCGACGCCGTTGATCTCGAGCGTCTTGCTGAAGCCCTCGGTCACGCCGATGATCATGTTGTGGATCAGCGTGCGGGTCAGGCCGTGCAGGGAGCGGTGCATTTTGTCATCGCTCGGGCGGGTGACGTGGATGGTGTTGCCTTCGACCGTGACGGTCATGTCCGGGTGCACGTTGTGCGACAGGGTGCCCTTCGGGCCCTTGACGGTGACAACGTTGCCATTGCAGGTGACTTCAACGCCTGCGGGGATCTCAATGGGAGCTCTACCAATTCTAGACATTGTTCTGTACCTCCCTTACCACACGAACGCGAGGACTTCGCCGCCGACGTGCTGCGCACGCGCCTTCTTGTCGGTCATGATGCCCTTCGAGGTGGAGATGATCGCGATGCCGAGGCCGCGCAGGACCTGCGGCAGCTCTTCAGCACCGGCATAGACACGCAGGCCGGGCTTGGAGACTCTGCGGAGGCCCTGGATGGCCTTCTCTTTGCCGGGGAGATACTTCAGGGTGACGCGGATGATGCCCTGGGTGCCGTCATCAATGAGCTGGAAGCTCTTGATGTAGCCTTCCTCGAGAAGAATTTCGGCGATGGCCTTCTTCATCTTGGAATTCGGGATGTCCACGGTTTCGTGCCGAGCGCTGCCAGCGTTGCGGATACGGGTCAGCATATCGGCGATGGGATCGGTGATCTGCATTTGTGTTTCCTCCTTAGTTAGAAGTTACCGATGATACGGTTTGGGCGGCGAGGTTCCGCATGAATGCTTGATTCCCTGCGGCCTTTCGTCATCCCTGCCCTTTCTGCGAAGGGGCAAAAGCTTGCTTTCGTGACGCGCGGTCCATTTTCATGTCGCCGCCGGAGGCGGCGGCACGGCCGCGGTGCCGGGCGGCACAAAAGCGGGGAGCCATGCATGGGCGCCGGGTCAAACGCGCAGGCATGGGCGGGGCGCGGCACCGGGGCTCAGATCATAAGGACCGGCACCGTATTTCAGTGCGCACCGACAGCCGCAGATCCAGCTGCGGCTGTGCGGGGCGAACTTACGGAAGTTGGGGCTGAACGGAGTGTTCAGCACTGGGCGAAATTCTGTTGATTGGCGAAGTGCGCTGTGCGCAGCTGTATCTGGTATACAGCAAGCACAGCTCACGATGCCAAGCGGCAGAATTTTACCAGCTGGCTTTGCGGACGCCGGGGATCTGGCCCTTATACGCCAGCTCACGGAAGCAGATACGGCAGATGCCGTAGTTGCGCAGGTAAGCGTGGGGACGGCCGCAGATCTTGCAGCGGTTATACTTGCGGGTGGAGTACTTCGCAGGCGCCTGCTGCTTGAGGATCATAGATTTCTTAGCCATTGTGTCGCTCCTCCCTTATGCTTTGGTGACGAACGGGGCGCCCATGAGCTTGAGCAGCTCGCGTGCTTCCTCATCGGTCTTGGCGGTGGTGATGATGGCGATGTTCATGCCGCGGAGCTTCTCGATCTTATCGTACTCGATCTCGGGGAAGATGATCTGCTCCTTGAGGCCGAGGCTGTAGTTGCCGCGGCCGTCGAACGCGTCGGCCGAGATGCCGCGGAAGTCGCGGACACGGGGCAGCGCGATGTTGAACAGGCGGTCCAGGAACTCCCACATGCGGTCCTGACGCAGCGTGACCTTCACGCCGACGTGCATACCCTCACGCAGCTTAAAGTTCGCGACGCTCTTCTTGGCGACGGTCGCGACCGCATGCTGGCCGGTGATCGCAGTGATGTCCTTGATGACGGCGTCGAGCGCCTTGGCGTTATCCTTGCAGTCGCCGCAGCCGACGCTGACGACGATCTTCTCGATCTTCGGGATCTGCATAACGCTCGCGTACTGGAACTTCGTCATCAGAGCGGGAGCGACTTCCTCCACATACTTCTTCTTCATAGAAGGCATATTTGCCATAGTTCGTTGCTCCCTCCTTTACAGTTCGGCGCCGCACTTTTTGCAGATGCGGGCCTTTTTGCCGTCCGTGATCTTGTGCGCGATGCGGGTCGGCTTGCCGCACTTCGGGCAGACGACCATGACCTTGCAGGCATAGATCGGGGTCTCGGTCTTGATGATACCGCCCTGATCCTGCTGATTTTTCGGCTTCTGGTGCTTCGTGGCGACGTTCACGCCCTCCACGATGAGCTTGCCGCCCTTCGGATCAGCAGACAGGACTTTGCCTTCCTTGCCCTTGTCCTTGCCGGACAGGACAACGACTTTATCGTCTTTTTTGATGTTCATGTTCTGCGCCCTCCTCAAATAACTTCGGGAGCCAGAGACAGGATCTTCGTGAAGTCACTGTCGCGGAGCTCACGGGCGACGGGCCCAAAGATACGGGTGCCGCGGGGGTTCTTATCCTCGCCGTTGATCAGGACGGCGGCGTTCTCATCGAAACGCACATAGGTGCCGTCCGCGCGGCGGACCGGCTTCGCGGTGCGGACAACAACAGCCTTGACGACGTCGCCCTTCTTGACCGAGCCGCCGGGGGCCGCCTTGCGCACGGAAGCGACGATCACGTCGCCGATGCTGGCGTATTTACGCTTGGATCCGCCGAGAACGCGGATGCACTTGATTTCCTTGGCGCCGGTATTGTCGGCAACCTTCAGATAACTTTCCTGCTGAATCATGTTGTTGCCTCCTTACTTCGCCTTTTCAACGATCTCGACCACGCGCCATCTCTTGTCCTTGGACAGGGGGCGGGTCTCCATCACGCGGACGATATCGCCGACGTGGCACTCGTTGTTCTCGTCGTGTGCCTTCAGGCGGTAGGTCTCGCCAATGATCTTTTTATAGACTTTGTGCGCCACGTGGTCTTCCACGATGACGACAACGGTCTTGTCCATCTTGTCGGACACCACTTTGCCGACGCGGGTCTTGCGGGAAGTCGTTCTCATTTCGTTCATTCTCACTTACCTCCTCACTGCTCGAGCTGCTTTTCGCGGAGCACGGTTTTGACTCGGGCAATGTCGCGACGCACAGCAGAAATCTTAACGGGGTTGTCAAGATGATTGGTAGCGTGCTGCATACGGAGCATGAACAGGTCCTTCTTCAGTTCGACCAGCTTGCTTTCCAGCTCAGCGGCGGACATGGAGCGAATTTCACTAGCTTTCATCTTATTCACCACCAATCTCAGTGTCTTCCTTCTTGACGATCTTCGTCTTGCAGGGAAGCTTGTGGCTGGCCAGACGCAGCGCCTCACGGGCAGCCTCTTCCGGCACACCAGCAATCTCAAACAGAACTCTGCCGGGCTTCACAACGGCGACCCAGTACTCAGGAGAACCTTTACCGGAACCCATGCGGGTCTCGGCCGGCTTCTGCGTGACCGGCTTGTCGGGGAAGATCTTGATCCAGACCTGACCGCCACGCTTGGTGTAACGGGTCATGGCGACACGGGCCGCCTCGATCTGGTTGGAGGTGATCCAGGCCGGCTCCTGCGCCTGCAGGCCGAACTCGCCATAGGTCACCTTATTGCCGCGCAGGGCCTTGCCGGTCATACGACCGCGCTGCACTCTGCGGTACTTCACTCTTTTCGGCATCAGCATTAGTTGTTGCCTCCTTCCTTCGGAGCAGCGGGAGCTGCCGGACGCGGGCCGCGGTTGTAGCCGCCCTGCGGACGGTTGCCGCCCTGCGGACGTCCGCCGCCCTGGTAGCCCGGACGGCCGCCCTGGCGGTTACCGTCACGACGGTCGCGGTTGTAGCCACCGCGGCCTCTGCGATCGCCGTCACGGCGGTCACGGCGACGGTCGTCGCGCTTATTCAGATCCATGGTGCGCGGGGTGGTGCGCAGGCTCTGGGAGAGGATCTCGCCTTTGTAGATCCAGACCTTGACGCCGACACGGCCGTAGGTCGTGGCAGCCTCAGCGAAGCCGTACTCGATGTCCGCGCGGATGGTCTGCAGCGGAATGGTGCCCTCGTGGTAGCACTCGGTGCGGGCGATCTCGGCGCCGCCCAGACGGCCGGAGCACATGATCTTGATGCCGCGGGCGCCCATTCTCATGGCACGGCCCATGGCGTTTTTCATCGCGCGGCGGAAGCCGATGCGCTTCTCGAGCTGCGCAGCGATGTTCTCAGCGACGAGCTGAGCGTTCGTATCGGGCGTACGGACCTCCACGATGGAGAGGGCGACCGGCTTGCCGATCATCTTCTCGACGGAGAGACGGATGCGCTCGATCTCCGCGCCGCCCTTGCCGATGACAACGCCCGGACGAGAGCAGTGGATATAGATGCGGACCTTCGCGCTGTCGCGCTCGATCTCGATGTTCGGGATGCCTGCGGAATACAGGGTCTTCTTCAGGTACTCACGGATCTTGTAGTCCTCAACGATCAGGTCGCCGACCTTCTCGTCGCGGGCATACCAGCGGGAATCCCAATCTTTGATGACGCCGACACGCATGCCGTGCGGATTAACTTTCTGTCCCATATCGTCTGCCTCCTCCCTTATGCCTTCTCAGCCACGACGATGGTGATGTGGCTGGTGCGCTTGTTGATGCGGTACATACGGCCCTGAGCTCTCGGGCGGCCGCGCTTGAGGATCGGGCCGGCCGTGGCATAGGCCTCGGCAACGTAGAGGTTGTCCGGATCCATCTCGAAGTTGTTCTCCGCGTTGGCGCAGGCGCTCTTGAGGAGCTTGAGCATGAGCTCGCAGCCGGCCTTCGGCGTGTTGGCCATATAGGCCTCGGCGACCTTGGTGTCCTTGCCGCGGATCATGTCGCACACGATCTGAACCTTACGGGGAGCGATACGGGCGTGCACCAGCTGGGCACGTGCAGTTTTCAGTTCTTCCATGTTCTCTCCCCCTTACTTTCCAACAGTCTTGCTGCCGGCGTGGCCGCGGAACGTACGCGTGGGCGCGAACTCGCCCAGCTTATGTCCGACCATGTCCTCGGTCACATAGACCGGAACGTGACGGCGGCCGTCATGGACAGCGATGGTGTGGCCGACAAAGGACGGGAAGATCGTGGAGGAACGGCTCCAGGTCTTGATGACCTTCTTCTCGCCGGCCTTGTTCATTTCATCGACCCGCTTCAGCAGCTCGGGAGCGGCAAACGGGCCTTTCTTAACACTTCTGCTCATTACCTATTCCCTCCTTACTTCGCGTTGCGGCGCTTGACAATGAACTTGTCGGTCGCGTTCTTCTTCTTGCGGGTCTTGTAACCCATCGCCGGCTTGCCCCACGGGGTGCGCGGGCTGTCGTGACCAACCGGGGCGCGGCCTTCGCCACCGCCGTGCGGGTGATCGCAGGGGTTCATGACGGAACCACGGCTGCCGGGGCGAACGCCCATGTGGCGCTTGCGGCCAGCCTTGCCCAGGTTGACGTTCTCGTGGTCGAGGTTGGAAACAACGCCGATGGTGGCGATGCAGTTAACGGGGATGTTGCGCATCTCGCCGGAAGGCAGGCGAACCAGTGCATAACCGTTCTCCTTAGCCATCAGCTGAGCCATGTTGCCAGCGGAACGAACCAGCTGAGCGCCGCGGCCGGGATACAGCTCGATGTTGTGGATGATGGTACCAACGGGGATGTTCTCGAAGGGCAGGCAGTTGCCGGGCTTGATGTCGGCAGACTTGCTGCTGATGACCACATCGCCCACCTTCAGGCCATCGGGAGCAATGATGTAGCTCTTGACGCCATCGGTGTACTCGACCAGAGCGATGAATGCGCTGCGGTTCGGATCGTACTCCAGAGTCTTGACGGTAGCGGGCATATCGGTCTTCTGACGCTTGAAGTCGATGACACGATACTTGGTGCGGTTGCCGCCGCCCTGATGGCGGACGGTGATGCGGCCGTAGCTGTTGCGGCCGGAGTGCTTCTTGAGGACCTCCACGAGCTCCTTCTGCGGCTTGGCGTGCTTATCGACACCGTCGAAGCCGGAAACGGACATATGTCTGCGGGAAGGCGTGGTGGGTTTATAGGTTTTAATCGACATTGTTCAATTCCTCCCTTACACCATGCCCTCGAAGATCTCGATGTTCTTCGAATCAGCGGACAGTTTCACAACGGCCTTCTTGCGGGTGGCGGTCATGCCGGAGGGGTTGGCGCCGACGCGCTTTTCCTTGGCACGGATCGTCGCGGTGGTGACCTTGATGACCTTCACATCGAAGATCTCCTCGATGGCCTTTTTGATCTCGATCTTGCCGGCGTCCTTGGCGACTTCGAACGTGTACTTTTTGATGTCGAGGTCTTCCATGGACTGCTCGGTGATGATGGGACGGATAATGACATCGTAAGCGGTTCTCATTATGCGTACACCTCCTCGATTTTCTGGAGCGCAGCCTTGTCAACGACCAGGACGCGGTGCGTCAGGATCATATAGGGGCTGAGGATGGTGGCGATGGTGCTGCTCACGCCGGAGATGTTGCGGGAGCTCTTGACGAGCTTCTCGTCGACCTGCTCGGTCACGAGCAGAGCCTTGCCGTCGGCGCCGATCTTGGTCAGGAACGCCTTGACAGGGGCGGTCTTGATCTCTTCGACAGCCATGCCGTCAACGACGAGGATCTCGCCGGCAGCGGCCTTGGCGCTCAGCGCGCTCTTGAGGGCCAGTCTCTTGACCTTCTTATTGAGCGTGTAGCTGTAATCACGCGGCTTCGGCGCGAACGCGACACCGCCGTGGGTCCACACCGGGCTGCCCTTGTAGCCGGCGCGTGCGCGGCCTGTGCCCTTCTGGCGCCAGGGCTTGGCTGTGGAGTAGGAAACCTCGCCCTTGGTCAGCGCACTCTGCGTGCCCTGACGGCAGTTGGCCAGGTGGTTCTTCACGGAATCGTGCAGAACGGACTCGTTGGGCTCAACACCGAAAACGGCTTCGGAGAGCGCCACTTCGCCGACCTGATCGCCGGCCATATTAAACAACTTAGCAGTAGGCATATTTGCTCTCTCCTTTCCTTACTTTCTTGCAGAAGCCTTCTGCGGGTTACGACCGGAGGCCTTCTGCGGGTTGGTGCTGATACCGGCGTCGCCCTTCTTGACGACGGTCTTCTTGACGGTGCTCTTGATATAGACAATGCCGCCCTTCGGGCCGGGGATCGCGCCGCGCACAACGATCATGTTGAGCTCGGGATCGACCTTGACCACGTCGAGGTTCTGGACGGTGACCTGATCCACGCCCATGTGGCCGGCCTGCTTCTTACCCGGGAAGATACGGGAAGGATCGGTGCTCGAGCCCATGGAGCCGGCGTGACGGTGCACAGGGCCGCCGCCGTGGGAGGTCGGGGTGCGACCCTGGCCGAAGCGCTTGATGACGCCGGCGTAGCCGTGGCCCTTGCTGATGCCGGTGATGTCGACCTTGTCGCCTTCCTTGAAGGTGTCGGCCTTGATGACATCGCCCACATTGACAGAGGCGCAGTCCTCGAGACGGAACTCTTTGAGATGCTTCTTATAGCCGACGCCCGCCTTGTCCAGGTGGCCCTTCTCGGGCTTGGTCAGCTTCTTCTCGGCGATGTCTTCATAGCCGAGCTGGACGGCTTCATAGCCTTCCTTTTCTGTGGTCATCTTACCGGTGACCGTGCAGGGGCCTGCCTCGATCACGGTGACGGGGACGACCTTGCCTGCTTCATCGAAGATCTGCGTCATGCCGACCTTTTTACCGATGATGGCTGTTTTCATACATGTTCCTCCTTCAGGTTATTGGTCAGCTCGCTTAGCTCATGGCCAGAGGCTGCTGACTTGACCCGTCCGCACACGCAAGCTGCGGACTGCGGGTTTGTAAATATGCGCTCGCGCGCAGGGTTAACGGGATGTGCTTACAGCTTGATGTCGATCTCGACACCGGCCGGCAGCTCCAGATTCATCAGAGCCTCGACCGTCTTCTGGGTCGGGTTCATGATGTCGATCAGGCGCTTGTGGGTGCGGCGCTCAAACTGCTCGCGGCTGTCCTTATACTTATGAACAGCGCGCAGGATGGTGACGATCTCGGTCTTCGTCGGCAGCGGAATGGGGCCGGAGACCTTCGCGTCGGTACGCTTTGCGGTTTCGACGATCTTCTCCGCCGCCTTGTCGATCAGCTGGTGATCGTAGGCCTTGAGGCGGATGCGGATCATTTTCTTGTTGCTCGTGGTTGCCATGTTGTTTCCTCCGTTACGAATTTTTTTGGCGGCATTGGCTCCGCCTGGTTCGCACGGATGAGATCGCCATACACCGTTCCGTGCGTATCAAACCCTGCCCGAAAAACAAACCGGCTCTCGCCGGTACGCAGCCGCGCAGGTGATATACGCAAGTGCTGGCTGACTCAACCGCCCGATTGTCTGCCGTGCAAAGGCGCGGCAGCGGACATACTCCACGGAAGTTACCGGAGACCGGCTCCGCAATCTCCCGCTTCATCGCAGAATGCACCTGTTTCCGCACAGGTGCTTCATAAGAATAGCAAAAACCCTCCTGAATGTCAAGAGGGTTTTTCGCTCAAACGTAGAAATTCTGCAAAAAAGTTTGTGCAGTCCGCCAAAATTACGCCTCCGGCGGTTCGGGCAGCTCCGGGGCCGCCTCCGCCGCGGTGTGCACGGCGGCCGCGAGC
>OIBY01000143.1_pt1 | contig 21033 bp, 14 predicted proteins | sample 1581201 | NCBI WGS metagenome assembly OIBY01 (sample SAMEA3882540, study PRJEB24775) | human gut metagenome | biome: human-associated habitat; feature: intestine environment; material: feces | place: Netherlands | collected 2009/2010 | reverse complement strand
GCCGGGCTGGAAATTGATGTTGGAGTAGCCGTCGTAATTCGTCCAGCCCTGCTTGCCGTCCTTCGTCAGGCAGGTGCCGTCGCTGTGGATGGGGTAGAAGGCGGACACGGTGTTGACCATGCCGTCGTTCGGGCGCCAGCTCTTGTCGATGTAGAAGCCGCCGGCGGTGTACTTGTCATAGTATTTGCCCATGTTGATCGCGCCGGGGTAGAACAGCGTCCACATCTTGGCCGACGGGATGTAGTTGCCGGAGACCGGGTCCTGCACGGTCTGGTTGCCGGCGTAGGAGAAGTAGTAGACATTCGGCTCGATGCCGATGCCGTCGTTGATTTCGAGCGACTTATCGATCGTCAGGTCAAGGAAGGCGTTGTCGTTGTGCGACATGAAGTCGGTGCTGAACACGCGCTGCAGCGTCTCGAGCATGGTTTCGTTCGGATCCTTGTAAATGCCGAACTGCTCGAGCTGGAAGTCATAGAGATTCTTGATCTCCGTGATGCCGAAGCCCTTGGCGAGCGTCTCGGACAGATTCGTTGCCACGTCCATGATCGTGCCGTTGGACTCGATGAAGGTCGTGCCGTTGTGCGGCGCGGCGATCTCGGTCATGGAGTGCACCCAGCTGCTCTTGCCGCCGGTGAACAGCGGCGAGGGCGCCTCACCCGCGGCCTCGGCCGCCTGCACTTCCTCCGGGCAGCCGTCTGCAAGCAGCTGTAGGAGCAGCCGCGCCGTCGCGCCGCCGAAGCTGTGGCCCACAAGGTCGATGGGCCTGTCCGCGCCCCAATCGGGCACGAGCGGGGCCGGATACGCCGTGCCGAAGCGCGCATGGCCGAAGTGCTGCGCGTGCGCGATGCCGTAGTCGGCGGTGCCGCCGGTGAGCTCGGCATAGAGCTCGCACGCGCGGTCCCACGCGCTCGAGATGATGCCCACCGAGGCGGCGCGGCAGTCATACCCGCAGGCGTTGAGATAACCCAGCACGTCGCCCGCTGCGAGCCCCCAGTAGGGCACCGCGCGGTAGAGCGCGTCGCGCGCGCCCCAGCCCAGCAGGCCGTGCACGAACACGGTCGGGTACGGTGTGCGGCCGCCGGATGCTGCGTCCGGCAGCAGGCACGCGCCCACTTCCAGCGTCTGCTGCAGCAGCTGCTGCGGTGTCTTCATGGCGCGCCTCCTTCGAAAGCAAATATACTCAAATATACTATTGTTTAATATAGCACACCTGCCCGGGAGCGTCAATGCCGCGGCACGGCGGCGTAAAATGACGGAAATGCACAGGCACGCCCCAAAAGAATTGTGCACAAATGCCAAAAGTAAAAAAATTCTGAAAACGGGGTTGACTTCATCGGCTAAAAGCGCTAAAGTAGGCACATCTTCAGTACAGGAGGCCGCAAACATGCGTCTGGTCCGATTTGCAAGCGCATATTCCTACTATTACTTTATCGAGGGTAATAGTCGTTTGTGCTGCGATCATACCAGAACCATCTGAGACTTCCCGATCCGGTTTTGACAAGGCTGCACAGACGACTGTGTGGCTTTTTTCTTTGCCGGAACTTACATTTAGGAGGAGAAAACACATGAACATCAAGAAAATCACTGCTCTGCTCTGCGCCGTGGTCATGGTCCTCTCTCTGGCTGCCTGCGGCGGCAGCGGCGACAAGGCCGAGAATAAGCACTACACCGTCGGAATCTGCCAGCTTGTGCAGCACGACGCGCTCGACGCGGCCACCAAGGGCTTCCGCGACGCGATCACCGACGCGCTCGGCGCCGAGAACGTCACCTTCGACGAGCAGAACGCCGCCGGCGACACGCCCACCTGCGCCACTATCTGCAACGGCTTCGTGTCCAGCGGCGTGGATCTGATCCTTGCCAACGCGACCGGCGCGCTGCAGGCTGCGGCCGCCGCCACGAAGGACATCCCGATCCTCGGCACGGCCGTCACGGAGTACGGCGTTGCGCTCGGCATCGACAACTTCTCCGGCACGGTCGGCGGCAACATCTCCGGCACGTCCGATCTGGCCCCGCTCGATCAGCAGGCGGCCATGATCACGGAGCTGTTCCCGGATGCCAAGAACGTCGGCATCATCTACTGCTCCGGCGAGCCGAACTCCGTCTACCAGGCGGACGTCGTCAAGGCCGCGCTTGAAAAGGCCGGCTGCACCGTCACCATCTACACCTTCGCGGATACGAACGATGTCGTCTCCGTCACCGGCACGGCGAGCGACGCCAACGACGTCCTCTACGTCCCGACCGACAACACCGCCGCCTCCTGCGCCGAGGCCATCAAGGGCGCTGCCACGAAGCCCATCGTCGCCGGCGAGGAGGGCATTTGCAAGGGCTGCGGCGTTGCGACGCTGTCCATCGACTACTACGAGCTCGGCCGCACCACCGGCGAGATGGCCGTGAAGATCCTCAAGGGCGAGGCCGACATCTCCACCATGGCCATCGAGTACTACCCGAACCCGGTCAAGAAGTACAATCCCGAGATGGCCAGCCTCTACAACCTCACCATCCCGAGCGACTACGCGGCCATCGGCTGATCATTCGAACAAATTCCCGGCTCCCTGCCGCAGTTTCTGCGGCAGGGATACTCTACACGATGAGGTAATTTTATGAATTCACTGGTTCTTGCGTCCCTGAGCCTGCCGAATCTGGTTTCGCGTCTGCCCGGCGGCGTCGCCCAGGGCATCATCTGGGGCATCATGGCCCTGGGCGTGTACATCACGTTCCGCCTGCTCGACGTCGCCGATCTGACGGTCGACGGGTCGTTCACCACCGGCGGCGCTGTGACGGTCATGCTCATCATCGCCGGCTGGCCGGCATGGGCGGCGCTGCTGGCGGCCGTGGTCGCGGGTCTGCTCGCGGGTCTCGTGACCGGCCTGCTGCACACGAAGCTCGGCATTCCGGCCATCCTCGCCGGCATCCTGACGCAGTTCGCGCTCTACTCGATCAACCTGCGCATCATGAGCATGAAGGCCAACACCCCGGTCAACCCGGATAAGTACAGCCTGTTTCTGACGCTGCGCAGCGTGCCCGGCGCGATCTGGAAGGGCCTGCTGCTCGCGGCCGTGCTCATCGCGCTCCTCTACTGGTACTTCGGTACCGAGCAGGGCAGCGCCATCCGCGCCACGGGCGCCAACCCGTCGATGAGCCGCGCGCAGGGCATCAACATCAATGCCATGAAGGTGCTCGGCCTGTCGCTCTCGAACGGCATGGTCGCGCTCTCCGGCGGCCTGATGGCGCAGTACCAGGGCTTTGCCGATATCAACATGGGCCGCGGCGCCATCGTCATCGGTCTCGCCGCCGTCATCATCGGCGAGGTGCTGTGCGACGCGTTCTTCCGCAAGGGCTGCAACTTCTCCGTGCGCCTGAGCTTTGTCATCCTCGGCGGCATCGTGTATTACCTCGTCATGGTGCTCATCCTCTGGCTCAAGCTCGACCCGAACGACCTCAAGCTCTTCACCGCCGTGATCGTGGCGGCGTTCCTGGCCGTACCGTATCTCAAGGGGCAGGCCAAGAGCTCGTTCCACCGCCTGAAGAAGGGAGGCAAGTGATATGCTGACATTAGACCATATCTCCAAAACCTTCAACCCCGGCACCATCAATGAAAAGCGGGCACTCGACGGGCTGTCGCTGCACCTGAATCCGGGCGATTTCGTGACCGTCATCGGCGGCAACGGCGCCGGAAAATCCACCATGCTCAACGCCGTTGCGGGCGTCTGGCCGGTGGACGACGGGCGCATCATCCTCGACGGCGTGGACGTGACCGCCATGCCGGAGTACCGCCGCGCGCAGTACATCGGCCGCGTGTTCCAGGACCCCATGATGGGCACGGCCGCGAACATGCAGATCGAGGAGAACCTCGCCCTCGCCGCGCGCCGCGGCAAGAAGCGCACGCTGCGCTGGGGCGTCACGAAGGCGGAGCGCGAGGAATATCATGAGAAGCTCAAGAGCTTCGGTCTCGGCCTGGAGGACCGCATGACGGCGAAGGTCGGCCTGCTCTCCGGCGGCCAGCGCCAGGCGCTGACGCTGCTCATGGCCTCCCTGCAGAAGCCGAAGCTGCTCCTGCTCGACGAGCACACCGCGGCGCTCGACCCCGCGACGGCGGCCAAGGTGCTCGAGCTCTCGGACCGCATCGTGCGCGAAAACCAGCTCACCGCCATGATGATCACCCACAACATGAAAGACGCCATCGTGCACGGCAACCGTCTGATCATGATGAACGAGGGACACATCATCCTTGACATTTCCGGTGAGGAGAAAAAGAAGCTCACGAAGCAGGACCTGCTCGAAAAGTTCGCCGAGGTGGCGGGCGCGCAGGTCGAGTCCGACGAAGTGCTCCTGAGCTGACATGCAGACATCCCGGCCCATCGGATGTTGAGAAAAGAGAAGCATCTCCGGCGCTGAAACGCACAGCGCCGGAGATTTTTCTTTTTCTGCCGCGCGTTTCCGCCCGCGCAGCAGTACCCACGAAAACCACCAAATAACGGGCAGAAAGTTTGTGCAGTTTTTTTGTCGGAAAATGCACACAAATGCCGAAATTTATGCTACCCTTTTCATGCGAAATTTTTTGTTTTTGCGGGTTTGTCGAGGGTTCAGGAGGATAGGGTCCGTGGTTTTCAGCAGCCTGTCGTTTTTGTTTTGCTTCTTTCCGGCATTTCTGCTGGTGTATTATCTGACACCATCGCGCCCGGCCGGCGCGCGCAATGCCGTGCTGCTGGTGGGGAGCTGTGTGTTTTATATCATCGGGCTGGACGGTCAGTGGGCGTACTTTGCGCTGCTGGCCGCATCTGTGCTGGTCAACTACGGGCTGGGTTTTGCCATCACGCGCGACAAGCCGCGCGCAAAGCTGTGGCTCATCGTGGGCCTGTGCTACAATTTCCTGTGGCTGTTCCTATTTAAATATCTCAACTTCCTGCTCACCGGCGTCAACGGCGTGCTCGGCTGGGTGTCCGGCGGCAAGGCGGCCGTGCCGCTGCTGGGCTGGGCGCTGCCGGTCGGCATCAGCTTTTATACGTTTTCCGCCGGCGGCTATCTCATCGATGTCTACCGCGGCACCGTCGCGCCGGAGCGCTCGCTGCTTACGTTCGGCACATACCTGACCATGTTCCCGAAGCTCGTCTCCGGCCCGATCGCGAGCTATGCGCAGCTGCAGCCGGAGTTCGGCGCACGCGATGTGTCGCTGCGGCAGGCGGTGGACGGGCTGAAGCTGTTCGTGTTCGGCATGGCGCTCAAGATCCTGCTCGCCAACCAGCTCGGCGGCCTCTGGAGCGATGTGACCACGATCGGTTTTGAGAGCCTCTCGACGCCGCTGGCGTGGATGGCCGCGTTCGCGTACTCGTTCCAGCTCTATTTTGACTTCTGGGGCTATTCGCTCATGGCCATCGGCATCGGCCGGATGCTCGGCTTCCACCTGCCGGAGAACTTCCGCTGTCCGTACCTCGCGCTGAGCATGACGGAGTTCTGGCGCCGGTGGCACATCACACTGGGCACGTGGTTCCGTGAGTATCTGTATTTCCCGCTCGGCGGCAGCCGCTGCAGCCGCGGGCGCATGATTTTTAACCTGCTGGTCGTCTGGGCCGCGACCGGGCTCTGGCACGGCGCGCACCTGAACTTCCTGCTCTGGGGCCTCGGCCTGTTTGGAATCCTCACGGTCGAAAAGCTCTGGCTCAAGAAATATCTCGACCGCTGGCCGGTGCTCGGGCACCTGTACATGCTCGTGCTCATTCCGCTGTCGTGGGCGGTGTTCTCCGTGTCGGACCTCGGGCAGCTCGGCGCGTATTTCGGCCGGCTGCTGCCGCTGTTTTCGCACGCGGCGGCCTACCCGCTCGATTTTCTCAAGTATGGTAAGACCTACGGGGTGTTCCTCGTGCTGGGCCTCGTGTGCTCGACGTCGCTGCCGGCGTATGTGTACCGCCGACTCAAGGGCACGTGGGCCGGGGCGGTCATTCTGGCCGTGCTGTTCTGGCTGTGCCTGTTCTGCCTGAGCAAGGGCATGAACGACCCCTTTATGTACTTCCGATTCTAAGGAGCGCTGACGTATGAAACGTATCAAACCGCAACATTTCCTCATCCTGCTGCTGGTGGCCGCCATCGCGGCGGCGCCGTTTCTCATCCGCGGCCTGATCGACCGCAGCAGTGTCGGCAAGCAGCCGGCCGCGGCCGTCACGGCGCCGCCGAGCCGACGTCCACGCCGGAGCCGACGCCGCTGCAGTTCACGACCGTGGATGCCTCGTATTTTGACGACGCGCTCTTCATCGGCGACTCGCGCACCGTCGGCATCGCCGAATACGGCAGCCTGAAAAACGCGACGTATTTTGCCGACGTCGGCCTGAATGTCTACGTCGCACAGACGAAGGCCATCGCCGTGAAAAATGTCGGCACCGTCACGCTGCCGCAGCTGCTGAGTCAGAAGACGTTCGGCAAGGTCTACATTATGCTCGGCATCAACGAGCTCGGCAACGACCTCGACGACATCACGGCCAAGTTCTCCTCGCTCATCGACACCGTGCGCGCCGCGCAGCCGGACGCCATCATCTTCGTCGAAGCGAACCTGCACGTCGGCCCCTCGCGCTCGAGCACGGACGCAACGTTCAATAACCCCCGCATTGACAAGCTCAATGAAAAGCTCGCCGCCCTCGCCGACGGCAAGACGATCTTCTACATCGACATCAACGAGCTCTTCGACGACGAAAACGGCAATCTGCGTGCCGATGCCAGCGGCGACAGCACCCATGTCTACGCCAAGTATGACCTTGACTGGTGCGACTGGCTGTGCACGAAGGCGATCGTTCGCTGAAAAAATAGGACAAAGGCCAGCCGGAAACCGCTTCCGGCTGGCCTTTGTCGTGATAGATCTGGATATATCACTTATGTTTTCCGTTTTTTCTCCCTCGACGCGGTAGCGCGCATCAGCGCTTGAGGATGTACCACACAAACGCGCCGCAGGCAATGATCATACCGCCGCCAACTGCTGCAAAGATCATGTGACTGCCTCCTTTCCCCCGATGTCCCGGCCGGGGTCCGGACGGGATCTGTGAAGATACTTCATTATAAGGAATCTATGCGCTAAGTTTCCGGAAAACAGCGGCCCAAACGCTGCACAGCCGTTAAGAAGGCGGAAAAGAATGCGCCTGAGGCTGCAAAGACCGTCGCGTTTGGACAGACAATGTGCTATGCTGACGGTGGAGCCGGGACGGCTGTTCGGAAAGAGGGGTGCTTATGCAGAAAGCATGGAAGCGCATGCCGCAGTGGTTGCGCGATACGATCATGTTCATTTTCATCATGGGCTGCGCCGTCGGCGTGTGCGAGCTGCTGTCTGCCTGCTATGACGACAACAACCCGTTTGCCACCTCCGTGTTCATTCTGGCGGTGGTGCTCGTCTCGCGCTTTACCACAGGGTACTGGCCCGGCATTCTGGCGTCGGCCGTCGGTGTGGTGAGCGTGAACTATCTGTTTACTTACCCGTTTCACGAATTCAACATGTCGATCGACGGCTACCCGCTGACATTTGCGGTCATGCTGGTCGTGAGCATTCTCGTGAGCACGCTCACGACGCAGATCAAGCGGCAGGAGCAGCTGCGCTACGAGGCGGAACGGGACCGCATGCGCGCCAATCTCCTGCGCAGCGTGTCGCACGATATCCGCACGCCGCTGACGGCCATCATGGGCCTGAGCGCGACCGTGGAGGAAAACGAGACGCTCACGGACGAGGGGCGCGGCATGGTCGAGGAGATCCACCAGAACGCGCAGTGGCTGCTGCACCTGTCGGAGAACATCCTGTCCGTTACGCGCTTTTGCGATGAAGGCGTCGTGATCGAGAAATCGGACGAGGTCGTCGAGGAGATCGTCGGCAGTGCGATCCGGCGCTTTCGCAAAAATTGCAAGACCGATATCCCCATCACGGTCTCGAAGCCGGAGGAGATCCTGCTCGTGCCGATGGACGCCACGCTCATCGAGCAGGTGCTGCTCAACCTGCTGGAGAACGTCGCCAAGCACAGCCCGTCGGCGACGGAGATCTTCATTGAGATCCGCAAAGATGCCCGCCGCATCTGGCTGACCGTGGCCGATAACGGCGACGGCATCCCGCCGCAGCTGCTCGGTGTGCTCTTTGACGGCTATCTGCCGCTCGGCGCGGTGGAGGCGTCCGACCGCAGCCGCCATATGGGCATCGGACTGAGCGTCTGCCGCGCGATCGTGCGCGCGCACGGCGGCGAGATTTATGCAAGAAACAAGATCGACGGCGGCGCGGAGTTCCGCTTCTGGCTGCCGGCGGAGGAGGAATCGAACACATGATCCGTGATAAAATCATCATCGTCGAGGACGATCCCGGCATCAGCAAGTACCTGCAGGCGGCGCTGCGCTCGCACGGATATGATATCCTGCTGGCGCCTGACGGTAAGACCGCGCTGGAGATGATCGCCTCGCACTGCCCGGATGTGCTGCTGCTGGATCTCGGTCTGCCGGATATGGACGGCAGCGAGATCATCCGCTCCGTGCGCACCTGGAGCCGGATGCCGATCATCATCATCTCGGCCCGCAGCGCGGAGATCGACAAGGCGGCCGCGCTCGATATGGGCGCAGACGATTACCTGACCAAGCCTTTCGGCACGGTGGAGCTGCTCGCGCGCATCCGCACGGCGCTGCGCCACACGCGCACCGACGGCACGAGCGACGGTCTGGCCATGACGGGCGAGTACCGTGTCGGCGACCTGTGCATCGATTACAATAAGCACCGCGTTTTTCTCGCCGGCGAGGACACGCACCTGACGCCGAACGAGTACAAGATCGTGGCGCTGCTCGGCCGGCACGCCGGACAGGTGCTCACCTACAAGTCCATGATGAAGGAGCTCTGGGGCCCCGGCGTCGGCGGGGACAACAAGCTCCTGCGTGTGCACATGGCGAACATCCGCCGCAAGATCGAGCCGAACCCGGTCGAGCCGCAGTACATTTTCACCGAGGTTGGCGTCGGCTACCGCATGGCCGACAGCCATTAAGTCCATAACAAAAAGCTCCCGGAGCAGTGCTCCGGGAGCTTTTTTGCAGTTTGCTGCGGCTTAATCCGCCGTGATCGTCACGGTGCGGGAGATGGACTTTGCCATGTCGTTGCCGCCGAAGATATAGGCGGTCTGGCGGTAGGTGCCGGCCTCGGTGGGCGCCTTGCTGCTGACATACAGCTTGTGCGCGGCCGTGAAGCCGATGTAGCGGTAGTGCACGCCGTCCTGATTGTCGGCGGCGCTGTCACCGCGCATAAGCGTGGCATTGAGGGTGTCGGCCTTGAGCGCGCTGACGGCATAGGTCGTCTCGCTGTTGTTCCAGCTCAGGCTCGCGCCGGAGATGTGCATCTTCACGACGAGCACGCCGGTGCCGATGCCGGGGTTGTAATTCGGGTTCGAGGCGATGGCCGTCACGAGGTACATGCCCGCGCGGTTCGGCGAACCGAAGGCCACGCGCGTGCTGTCAAACACGCTGGGCAGGCTGTTGAGCGTGTCGACCAGCTTCGTGAACGCAGTGATATCCACGCCGATGAGCTTTAGAAAATCGGCCGCGCCATCCAGCAGTTTTTGATTGTCCTTCAGGAATGCACGCAGTTCGCCGACGGTTGTGCCGTCCCGCAGCGCTTCGGTGAGCGTTTTGCCGAGAATGGGCTTGACGATTGGGTCGAGCATTTTCAGCGCTGTCTCGGATACCATACTCTCCGGGAGCTGCACGTAGACGATGCCGGACAGGCCGCTCGTCACGCCGCTGTAGACCTTGAAGATGGCGAAGGTGTCCTCCGGGTTCGTGGTCACATACTGCTGTGTGGTCAGGGTCTCACCGGCGGAGATGGCGGCCGCCTGCACCTTGACGCGCACATTGGCCTTGTCGACCGTGAGCGTGCCCTCGGCTGCGTCACAGCCGTGGTAGTCTGCCGTGGTCGGGAAGCTCATGCGGATCTGCTGGTCTTTCCCGGCCCCGAGGCTCGACGCGGTGTAGGTGAGGAGCCCGACGTTCACACTGCCGCCCTCGATCGGGAACCAGAGTTCCGGGGAGAGTTTGTTCGTGCTTGTGTTCGGCAGGTAGCCTTTGGTCTTATATTCGATGACCATGCTCTTGGCTGCGGCTTCCTTGCTCACGGTGGTCTGCGACCAGTCGATGAGCTTGTCGAGGATCTGCGTGCGCATGGCGGCGGCGTCCTTCGTGTAGGTGACGGACACGCCCTCCTTGAGCACGATCTTTGCGTCCGCGCGCGCGTCGGTCAGCGTCACGGTGACGATCGTGTCGGTGCCGCCCGCAGTGAGCTTCACCTGATAGGTGCCTACGCCGATGGCCGGGAATTCATACGGAAGAATTTTGACCTTTTCCCAGCCGCCCTCGAGCGGTACATAGGCGGTGATTTTCGATGAAATCTTCGCCTTGGCCTCATAGGTCACGGTCACGGACGCGGCGTCCGCATCGGGCAGCACGGTGGCGACGATGGCGGCGCGCAGCGCATCGAAGTCGATGGCGCCGTTCGCCGTGTAGGGGATGTTGACCTGATAGGTCTTGCCCGCAGTCTCCGGCACATCGGCCGGTTCCTCCGGCGTGTCAGCCGGGGTGGTGTCCGGGGTCTGCGCCGGCGTATCGGCCGGGGTATCCGTGTCCGCATCCACGGGCTGTGCCAGCTTCGTGAACGTGTAGACCTCCGTCGTGCCCTTCAGGCGCACGGCGTAGTCCTGCGCGGGAGACTGGCTGTCCAGCGCGGGATAGCTCACGCCGAGCACATCCAGCGCGGGGAAGCCCGCCTTGCCCGCCGTGAGCGCGGGGATGATGCCGGCGGTGGTGCCGGTCACGGGCACCCATTTGGTCGCGCCGCCGGACAGCGTGCTGGTTGCTTTGTACTCCCATTCCTGGCAGCCGACGTCGCTGTAGTTGCTCAGCAGCGTCTGGCTGAGCAGGTCATTGACGTCCGCGTCATCGGGGATGTAGGCCGCACCGTCGTGCACGTCCGGCACGACGTCCGCGGCAAAGGCCGGGATCTGGAACGCGGCGAGCTGGCCGAACAGCAGTACGGCCAACAGGACCGCAAGGATCCGTGTTATGTTTTTGTGGGTTGTCATTGCAAAAAACCTCCTGTCTGTGGTCTTTGAGGACAGCCTGTATTATAGGACGTATTTCGACAAATTTCAACATTTCTGATAAAAATGTGACACATTATCTCACCTGTATAAAAAATCCTCGCCCGCAAGTGCGCGGACGAGGAAAATGCTTGACATTTCAGGATTATTTGCCCAGCTCAGCGAGCATTTTGCTCCGGATGCCCTCGGTGAGGTCGGTCGTTTTCGTGGCCTTGACGGTCTCGGCCGGGATGATCTCGCGGATGCGCACATACACGTGCGAGCGCCGCCAGGGGACGTTGCGCGCGATGCGCTCCGTGCCCTCGATCGTTGCGACGACGATGGGGACATTGGCCTTCTGCGCGATCTTGAGTGAGCCGGCGTGCCAGGGCAGCAGCTCGCCGCTTTTGCTGCGCGTGCCCTCGGGATAGATGGCAAACGAGCACTCGTGTGCGCGGATGAGGTCTGCCGCGGCATTGATCGTGGTCAGGGCGTTGCGCGCGTTCTCACGGTCGATCGGCAGAAAGCAGCACCGGCGCACGAACGGACCGATGACGAACTTGCGCATGTTCGATGGTTTGGACACGAACGCCAGCCGCCAGCGTCGCAGCACCCACCACTGCACCATGGGGTCAAAGTTCGAGCGGTGGTTGCTCACGAACAGATATTCCGTGTCCGTCGGCACCTTCTCGAGCCCCTCCGCGTGGATCTTCACGCGGCAGAGCGCGAGGATCCATCCGTCGAGCGCCATGGTCAGTGCGTGATAAAACGGGCTGATGTGCGCATACATTTTATTCGGTCCGGCAAACCACGTGCAGACAAACATCAGCAGCACGTACACGAGGTTCGCTGCCACGAAGCAGCCGATTAAAACCGGCAGCAGCCACCAGCAGCTCAGCGCCGGGGACAAAAAATAAATCCACGCTGTGCTGAGCACGGCGGGAATCCACAGCAGGTAATAAAGCACGAACGGACACCTTCAAGCATATTAAATATTAAAATATTGCCAATAGTCATTGACGATAAAGTTCCAAATCTATTATAATTGCATCGGAATACCGTGTCAATGAACGAGATGTAAACTTGCACGGATTCCGAAAACATTCCGATTGGAGATAGGATGGGATAAGATGATCGTATTAAAATGGGTGTTCCCGGTGTTCCTGGCGGTGCTCGCCATCGTGCACCTCATCAGCTGCTGGCGCGGCGATGACGACCTGCGCAAGCCGACCAAGGTCGCGCTGATGCCGGTCGTTGCGCTGGCCTACCTCGCCTTTTCCTGCACGCCGTCGCTTTGGGTGGTCGCCGGCCTGCTGTTTGGCTGCCTGGGCGATCTGTTTCTGCTCTGGCCGCTCAAGAAAAAGTTCTTTGTCCTCGGCACGTCCTCGTTCTTCCTGGGTCACGTGTGCTACCTGATTTTTATCTACACGCACTATGTCATTCGCGTCGGCTGGGTCTGGATCGTCGTGATCAGCGCGGTCTACGCCGCCGGTGCCGCGTTTGTGTACGCCAACAGCCGCAGAAACATTCCGCGCGCGCTGCGTCCGCTGTCGCTGGCATATATGCTCATGCTCTGCGTGCTGAGCGTGAGCCTCATCCTGCCGCTGCTGACGGCGTTCTGGTGGGGCAAGCTCGTGGCGTTTTTTGGCGCGACGTTCTTCCTCGCGTCCGACGGCGCGCTGTGCGACATGCTCTTTGTCAAGAAGGCCGAGCCCACGAAGCAGAACTTCGTCATCATGCTCACGTACATCCTCGCGCAGACGCTGCTGGCCGTCGGTTTCGCAGCCTGCCCATAATCACCTGAAAAGCTAGATACTTCAAGGGTAACGGGGCACTCCGATACGGAGTGTCCCGTTTTTTGTACAGTGATGGGAAAATCTTAAAAATTTTGTTATTTTCTCTTTACACCGGGCGAAAAATGCAATACAATGCGTGCATCTACAGGAGACCTCGGGGGGAAAAAGAGAACATGACGAAAGAGAAGGAAACGGAAAACCGGTCGGAACGCGAGCGGTTTCTGGATCGGATGCTCAAGGAGATCCTCAGCGGACAGCGCAAACCGGGCGACCGGCTGCCGACGGAGAGTGAACTGGCCGAGCAGTACGGTCTGCGCAAGACGAATGTGCATCTCGGTCTGCAGGAGCTGGAGCGGCTGGGTTTTTTGCGGGTCGTGCCCCGGCACGCGACCTATGTCGCGCCCTACTGGGAGCAGGCGAATCTGGAGACGCTGGCCGCCATCATGACGCACGGCGGCAAGCCGCAGCCGGAACTGGTGGATGCGTTTCTGGAGCTGCGCGAAATGGTCGCGCTCGGCTGGTTCCGCTGGATGGGCCGCAACCCCAAAACGGAGCAGATGCGGCACCTGTACGGGCTGCTCGAGCGGATGGAGGCCATCGCCTACGCACCGGACGGCGAGAAGGACAAGCCGGAATTTCTGGACCTGGTCAATCAGTTTCTGGTGTGCATGTTTGCCGAGTCGGACAACATGATCTTCCGCGTCCTGCTGCGCTCGTCGCGCGAGCTTGCGCACGTGACGTATTACATCGTGGCGTACACGCTGGACATGCGCGAGCTGTGCAGGACGTACCGCACGGTGCTCGACGGGCTGACAAGTGGGCACGCATCGGAGGCGATCGACTACTGGTGCGGCTGGAGCGACAAGGTCACGGTGCAGTACCGCGAGGCCCTGCTGCGGCTCGAAAGTGAATAAGCAATGCCATACCCCGGCGGGACGAAGAACCCTGCCGGGGTATGGCGCTATTTGTGAACTTTTCGCGCCGCGGTTGCGCTCGGCACGCGCTTGTGTTAAAATCAGGGAAAGAAAACCAGAAGGGAGCGAGCCCATGAAGCTGACATTTATCCGCGCCGACCACGAGGTGACCGGCAGCTGCACTCTGCTTGAGATCGGCGGGCACTACGGCCTGATCGACTGCGGCATGGAGCAGGGGCGGGACCTGTTTGAGAACATCGCCATCCCCGTCCCGGCGGCGCAGATCGAGTTTGTGCTCGTCACGCACGCGCACATGGACCACACCGGCCACCTGCCGCTGCTGTATAAGCAGGGCTTCCGCGGCACGGTCTACGCCACGGAGGCGACGTGCGACCTGTGCGGCATCATGCTGCGCGACGCGGCGCACATCCAGATGTCCGAGGCCGAGTGGAAGGGGCGCAAGGCCGCCCGCGCCGGCCAGCCGGCACCCGAGCCGCTGTATACGCTCGAGGACGTGGAGGGCGTGCTGCGCCTGCTGCGCCCGTGCGGCTACGGCAAGCGCATCCAGGTCGGCGAGAACATCATCATCCGCTTCACGGATGTCGGCCACCTGCTCGGCAGCGCGTGCATCGAGGCGTGGCTCACCGAGGGCGGCGCGGAAAAGAAGATTGTCTTTTCCGGCGACATCGGCAACACCGACCAGCCCATCATCCGCGACCCGCAGACCGTCTCGGGCGCGGACTACGTGCTCATCGAGTCGACCTACGGCGACCGCAGTCACGGCCCGCGCGTGGATTATCTGGCCGCGCTCGCGGACTGCATCCAGCGCACGCTCGACCGCGGCGGCAACGTCGTCATCCCGTCGTTCGCCGTCGGCCGCACGCAGGAGCTGCTGTATTTCATCCGCCAGATCAAGGACGCCGGCATGGTGCACGGCCACCCGCACTTCCCCGTGTATGTGGACAGCCCGCTCGCCAACGAGGCCACGCGCGTTTTCCTGCAGACGGACACGAGCTTTCTTGACGACGAGGCCTGCGCGCTCATCCGCAGCGGCGTCAACCCGCTGTATTTTGACGACCTGCACACCGCCGTCACGAAAGAGGACTCCATGGCGCTCAACACCGACAAGACGCCCAAGGTCATCCTCTCCTCGAGCGGTATGTGCGACGCCGGCCGCATCCGGCATCATCTGAAATATAACCTCTGGCGGCCGGAGTGCACGGTGCTGTTCGTGGGCTATCAGGCGGTCGGCACGCTCGGCCGCAAGCTGCACGACGGCGCCGAGCGCGTGAAGATCTTCGGCGACGAGATCGCCGTGCACGCGGAGATCACCGTCCTGCCCGGCGTGAGCGGCCATGCGGATAAGCAGGGGCTGCTCAATTGGATCAACGCCATGGAGCAAAAGCCCGCGCACGTGTTCGTCAACCACGGTGACGACGATGCCTGCACGGCGTTCGCCGCCTGTCTGCGCAGCGAGTATGGCTATGACGCGGACGCGCCCTACAGCGGCAGCGAGTTTGACCTCGCCGCGGGGGCCTATACGTATGTAGCCCCGCCGCGGCCCATCCATCATGACGAGACGCGGCAGGCGGCCGCTGCCGGTAAGCGCCGCGAGAGCCCGGCCTACGCGCGGCTGCAGCGCGCGCTCGGCGAGCTCTCGGCCCTTGTGCGCCGCTGCGCTGGCTGCCCGAACAAGGGGCTGAGCGCCTTTTCCGAGGAGCTCGAGCGGCTCACCGCCCGCTGGCGCGACCGCCTCGCCCCGTGAGCGCACAATACATCATATAGATATATAGCGACCGCCCTGCCGGGTCTCCGGCGGGGTGGTTTCTTGTGTCAAGAAGCCTCGCAGAGTTTGCCGCCCGCAGGCGGCAAGCCTTTTGTCGGGAAAACCCATGGTTTTTCCGACAGGGCGGTTTTGCGCTTAAATTTTCCCGCGCGCCCGGCCGACCAGATACATCCCGACCGTTCCGATGCCCAGCAGGACGATGTTCACGATCGGCACGATGTTTGTCTGCAGCGCGTCGGTCTCAAACGCGTTCTGCGCCAGAAACAGCGCGCCCGCCCCGGCTGCCGCTGCGCACAGGAGCACGAGCGCGGGCGGGTTCTTCTGCGCGAACAGCCGCCCGTCGTGCGTTCCCGCCGCGCGCAGACAGTTGACCGCCAGCGTCAGCAGCATCGACACGAGCACAAAGTCCGGCAGCACCCATAGCCCGATCACGAGCGCGCCGAAGCGCTCGACCGCGTGAAACAGGCTCACGTTGCGCAGCATGGTGAAAAACGGGTGGTTGAGCTTGGCCGTCAGCTCCGCGCCGAGAATGTCGATCGTGAACGCGCTCAGCAGCGTCACGAGCACGCAGATGCGCACGCACCACCACGCGGCTGCGCGTCCCCGCCCGGGGGCGGGCGGCGTGCGCCCGCCGGTGAACGCGCCGAAAAACAGCACCGCCGCCCCGATGCCGAACACCGTCAGCCCGCTGCGCGCAACGCCGGGGAGCTCCTGCACCGTTACGGGCAGCAGATTTTTCACGTCCAGCCCAGGTACCGCGAACACCAGCACCAGCGCCAGCACGAGCATCAGCAGCGGCAGAAAGATTTCCGAGGCGCGGAAAAGCGCCTTCGTGCGCCCGAGCGCGCCGCAGACCGCCATGGCCAAGATCGTCACCACGAACGGCCACGGCCGGCTCAGCGGGAACACTGTCTCGATGAACCGCTCTGCCCCGATGCGCAGCGCAAACGCGCTGTAGAGCAGAAACCACAGCGCGTAGACGCCCAGCAGCACGCGCCCCGCGACCGGGCCGAGTGCGCGCAGCGTGATCTCGCCGATGCCCTCGCCCGGCCGCCCGCGGTGCAGAATGCCCTCAAGCATCCACGCGAACAGCAGCAGCGGCACCAGTGCCGCCAGCGCACACAGCCAGCCGCCGCAGCCGGCCTCTGCGGTCGTCTTGCGCGGCACGAGATGCAGCAGCGGAGAGAGCAGCACCATCGTGCACAGCGCGTAGTACTGCCGCCGCGTGAGTTGAAGTCCCGTCATGTTCCGCCTCCCGATGTGTCGATGCCGTCGCGCAGGTCAAACGTCCGGCCCACGTCGGCACTGACCGTCACGCGCACCGGCACGCTCTGCCACACGGCCGGCCAGTCGTCGCGGATGGCAGCCCATCTGCGCCCGCCGCCGATGGCGAGCGCCTGCCCCACGCCGAGAAAGTCCGCGCCCAGCGCCTGCGACGCGGCGATCACGTCCTCTGCCCAGCCGGTCACGAGGGCGGCGAGTGCCGCGTTGAGCTCGTCCTGATATTCCCGCACCGTGATCCGGCGCGGCACGCGCAGCTCGGCGATGCCCGCGCGCAGCTTCAGCGCCACGTCCACGCGCGCGAGCGTGCCGTCGTCGTCCCACACCGGGCGAAAGTCCGTCTTGCACGAGTCGAGCGTGAGCATGACGGTGCTGCCGTCACGGTCCGTGACGGCGAGGTCGCCGTGCCCGGCCACGCCGAGGAGCATGCTGGCCCCGCGCGCCGTCTCCGGCTCGATGCTGCCGACATAGTCCCCGTCGCGAAAGATCGCATACCCCGCCGGAGCGAGCGCCAGCTTGCCGCCCTCGCTCTCCGGCGTGCGTACGCACGCCACGGCGCCCACCACGGCGCAGCCGCTGCCCGCGAGCGCGCGGGCGATGTCTGTGCAGGAGTAGGCGTGGCTCGTGCCGTTGAGCGTGATGTCCTTTTCCAGCGCGGCGAGCGCTTCCGTCACGTCGGCCTTGTCGTCGCCCGTCTCCATGACCGCCTGCTGCGCCGTGCCGCCGCGCACGATGAACAGCGGCGCGCTCAGGCGCATGTCCGGGTCGCGCGCGATGAAGTCCAGCAGCGGCGTGAGCCCGCCCGCGGCGGCTGCCTCCTCGCCGAGGAGCAGATAGCTCGTCTGCGCGTAAAACAGCCCCGCGCTCGGCGTGCGGTCCTGCAGCTGGTCGAGCGCCGCGAGCATCGACACGCCGGACTGCGTCATGCGTTTCGGCGCCTCGTTCTCGCACGCCTTGCCCGTCGCCGCACTCAGGCACACGCCCTCCGGCGCGCGGTCTACGCCGATCGTCTGGATCAGCTCCAGATCCTCGACCGCGCGGTAATTGCTCGAGATCGCGCCGGTGCTGCACCCGCTGCACAGCATGCCCGCCGCCAGCAGCAGCGCCAGCGCACGTCTGTGCCGCATGGACCATCCCTCCTTATATTATATGGTGTGCCCTATCTCTGCCGCCGGCGGTTTGGGCTGCCGTATTCCGGCGGGCGGAATTTTTCGTCCGGCTGCGGCCGGCGTAGCAGCGTGCGGAAGATCGCCGGCCGTTCGCTGTCCACGAACGGGGCCATATACGCCACGCCGTCGCTGTCGATCGTGCACAGATACCAGATCGCGAGCCCCAGCAGCGCCAGAATACCAAACAATCCCGCCAGCGCCGCCGCCAGCACCAGCCACAGCCGCAGCAGACGCACGGCGTTGCTCAGTTCCTGATTCGGCAGCGTGTAGCCCGCGATGCCCGCCAGCGCTACGACGATGATCGCCACCGGGCTGACCACCTTCGCGTCCACGGCTGACTGGCCAACGAGCAGCGCCCCGATGATCGACACCGTCTGGCCGATCGAGTTCGGCAGCCGCAGCCCGGCCTCCTGCAGCAGCTCGAAGGCGATGAGCATGAACAAAATGATCGTCGGCACCGAAAACGGCACCTGCTGCTTGGCCTGAATGACTGACAGCAGCAGCTTCGCCGGGACCATCTCCTGGTGGTACATCGCCACGGCCACATACAGCGCCGGGAACGTCAGTGAGATCGCCAGCGCAAAGTACCGCAGCACGATCAGCGCCGAGGCCAGCAGGTAGTGGTGTGATTCGTCCTCCGGCGCGTGCATCAGCAGCTGGAACGTCGTCGGCAGCAGGTAGCCCATCGGCAGCCCGTCCACCAGCAGCCCCACGCAGCCGTCGAGCAGCGCACCGGCGAATTTGTCCGGGCGCTCCGTCTGGCCCAGCTGCGGCAGCAGCGCCCGCGGCCGCTGCGTCAGATACGGCTCCAGATCGCCGCGGCCGAGCAGCGCCTGCTCGTCGATGGTGTCGAGCTTGTCGAGGATGCGCTGCACGCGCGCCGGGTCGGCAATGCCGTCCACATACAGCACCGCAACCGTCGTCTCCGACTGCCGGCCGACGACCGTCTGCTGCAGCTTCAGCGCCGGGGTGTGCAGCTTTCGCCGCACGAGCGAGGTGTTGATGCGCAGCGTCTCGACAAAGGCGTCCTTCGATCCGCTGACGGATTTTTCGATCGTCGGCTCCGACACCGCGCGCACATTCGACGTGCGCACCTCGAACGTGACGGCCTTGCGCTGCGCGTCGAACACGAGCGCCACCGAGCCGTTGGTCAGGTCACCGACCACGTCGTCCATCTCCGCACGCGTGCGCGTCGAGCAGCTGTAGACCGCGCCCTGTTCGATCCGGTGCACGGCCTCGCGCGTGGAGGTAATGTCCGCCAGGCGGCCGCCCTCCGTCAGCGGGCGCAGCACGTCCGTGGACACGTCGCCCGCAGAGACTACGCCGTCGAGCCAGCAGACGGTCACCGTCAGGCGGCTCTCGAGGCCGATGCGCACGGTGCGCGCCTCAAAATCATCGCAGTCGGAAAATATTTTTTTCAGCTCGCCCGCCGTGACCGGCACGTCATACTGCGGCTGCGGGCGCGGGTGCGGCCCGTCATTGGAGCCGCTGTGAAAGAAGTCGGTTTGCATATTGCGTAGTATAACCGGAAAAAACCACAATATTTAGTGCCCGAAAATGGGGCGAAAAATTTTTTGCGAAAATGTGAAAAAAGTTGTTGACAGCCGTCGATTTGGGTGGTATATTAGCAAAGCGCTCGCGGGGAACGCCAAGAACAAAACAAACTTCCGAAAGAAAGTTGAAAAAAGTTCTTGACAAAGCGAACTGCGTGTGGTAGTATAAACAAGCTGTCGCCGAGAGGCGCAGCGGCGTGTACCTTGTAAATTAAACAATGTAAGAACACAAAACTGATAAAGTTTTGTAGCTTATGCAAAATAAGCACCAGAAAAGGGTTCTTAACATCGGAAACGATGTAAAACAATTCTTTTGAGAGCTAGATAGCGATCTAAGATTTTGGTTGTATCCGTTTTTAAATTTTTAGAGACGGTTATGATATGATTTATAGAGAGTTTGATCCTGGCTCAGGATGAACGCTGGCGGCGTGCCTAACACATGCAAGTCGAACGGAGTTACTTTGGTGAAATTTTCGGATGGATCTGATTTAACTTAGTGGCGGACGGGTGAGTAATGCGTGAGCAACCTGCCCTTCAGAGGGGGACAACAGTTGGAAACGACTGCTAATACCGCATAATGTATCCGGGAGGCATCTTCTGGATACCAAAGGAGAAATCCGCTGATGGATGGGCTCACGTCTGATTAGCTAGTTGGTGAGGTAACGGCTCACCAAGGCTGCGATCAGTAGCCGGACTGAGAGGTTGAACGGCCACATTGGGACTGAGATACGGCCCAGACTCCTACGGGAGGCAGCAGTCGGGAATATTGCGCAATGGAGGAAACTCTGACGCAGTGACGCCGCGTGCAGGAAGAAGGTTTTCGGATTGTAAACTGCTTTAGACAGGGAAGAAAAAAGACAGTACCTGTAGAATAAGCTCCGGCTAACTACGTGCCAGCAGCCGCGGTAATACGTAGGGAGCGAGCGTTATCCGGATTTATTGGGTGTAAAGGGTGCGTAGACGGGAAGTCAAGTTAGTTGTGAAATCCCTCGGCTTAACTGAGGAACTGCAACTAAAACTGATTTTCTTGAGTACTGGAGAGGAAAGTGGAATTCCTAGTGTAGCGGTGAAATGCGTAGATATTAGGAGGAACACCGGTGGCGAAGGCGACTTTCTGGACAGAAACTGACGTTGAGGCACGAAAGTGTGGGGAGCAAACAGGATTAGATACCCTGGTAGTCCACACCGTAAACGATGGATACTAGGTGTAGGAGATATTAAGTCTTCTGTGCCGTCGCAAACGCAATAAGTATCCCACCTGGGGAGTACGGCCGCAAGGTTGAAACTCAAAGGAATTGACGGGGGCCCGCACAAGCAGCGGAGCATGTGGTTTAATTCGAAGCAACGCGAAGAACCTTACCAGGTCTTGACATCCCGATGACCGCTTCTTAATCGAAGCTTTTCTTCGGAACATCGGAGACAGGTGGTGCATGGTTGTCGTCAGCTCGTGTCGTGAGATGTTGGGTTAAGT
>OIBY01000132.1_pt1 | contig 22549 bp, 17 predicted proteins | sample 1581201 | NCBI WGS metagenome assembly OIBY01 (sample SAMEA3882540, study PRJEB24775) | human gut metagenome | biome: human-associated habitat; feature: intestine environment; material: feces | place: Netherlands | collected 2009/2010 | reverse complement strand
AGTGCAAAAGTACTAACTATTTTTCATTCCACCAAATCTTTTCGCAAAAAAGTTTAGATTTTAGCGTATTTTTAACACTTATAAAGACTTTCTAGAGTTTTTCTTACCACTACACTTTATTTTATACATGCACACGCCTGCCTGCATGTGCGGGCGCACACCCGCAAGCGCATTAATAATATTGTACTCATATTCCAAGACCGAAAAGAAATCAGGATTCAACTAGAAAAGTATTATCCGGAGAATATATCTATCAAAGAAGAATATTACTATACGAAGAAGAATATTATCGAAGAAAAGGGAGAAACTCAGAAAAACATTTTGCCAATTAAAAAAAATATAGTACCTTTGCACACGTTTTAACGGATAACAAGATTAATTACATATATTTTAAAACTTTCAAATGAAGGCATTAGCAATTAAGTCGAGTTTGTTTTCCTGTTTAAAGACATACAACAAGAAAACATTCATGTCTGACCTCATGGCAGGTATCATCGTTGGTATCGTAGCCCTGCCTCTGGCCATCGCATTCGGTATCGCTTCTGGCGTGACCCCTGAAAAGGGTATCATCACCGCCATTGTAGCAGGTCTCATCATCTCCATCTTCGGTGGAAGCAAAGTGCAGATTGGTGGTCCTACGGGAGCATTCATCGTTATCATCTATGGCATTATCCAGAAATATGGCATGGAAGGTTTGACGATAGCGACACTGATGGCTGGTCTGTTCCTGGTTCTCTTCGGACTTCTCCGTCTTGGAACCATCATCAAGTATATCCCTTACCCTATCGTTGTGGGATTTACCAGTGGTATCGCCGTAACCATCTTCACGACCCAGATCAAGGATCTCTTTGGATTGAAGTTGACTTCAAATCCTTCTGATTTTCTGGAGAAATGGGGCGTCTACTTCCAAAGCTTTGACACCATAGATCCTTGGTGTGCCCTTATCGGAGTAGTAAGCGTAGTGGTTATCGCCATCACCCCTAAGTTCAGCAAGAAGATTCCGGGCTCTCTTATTGCCATCATCCTGATGACCGTTGTAGCCTTACTGCTCAAGCAGTTTGCCGGCGTTGAGAGTATCGAGACCATTGGTGACCGCTTTTCTATCAGCAACGAACTGCCTGCAGCTCAGGTACCAGCCATGAATTGGGAGACCATCAAGAGTCTTGTATCACCAGCTATCACCATCGCCATCCTGGGAGCCATTGAGAGTTTGCTTTCAGCAACTGTTGCCGATGGTGTAATCAGCGATCATCACGACAGTAACACCGAGTTGGTAGCTCAGGGTTTGGCCAATATCGCCTCTCCCCTCTTTGGCGGTATTCCTGCAACAGGTGCCATTGCCCGCACAATGACCAATATCAATAATGGCGGTAAGACTCCTATTGCAGGCATCATCCACGCCATAGTTCTGCTGCTCATCTTCCTCTTTCTGATGCCTCTTGCCCAGTACATTCCTATGGCATGTCTTGCCGGTGTATTGGTAGTTGTATCTTACGGAATGAGCGGATGGAGAAGTTTCCTGGCATTGATGAAGAATCCGAAGAGCGATGTAACCGTACTTCTGATTACCTTCTTCCTCACCATCATCTTCGATTTGACAGTAGCCATTGAAGTGGGTCTGATTATCGCCTGTCTGCTCTTCATGAAGCGAATGAGCGAAACCACCGACGTGACAGCTATTACCGATGATGAGATTGACTTGAACAAGGAGTTTGACTTCCTCTCTACCAACCTGGAGCACTATACGATTCCGAAGGGCGTAGAGGTATACGAAATCAATGGTCCTTTCTTCTTCGGAGCTGGTAACAAGTTTGAGGAAGTGATGGCAGCTTTCGGTGACCGTCCACTGGTACGCGTCATCCGTATGCGCAAGGTTCCATTTGTTGATTCAACCGGTATCCATAACCTCACCAACCTCTGCGAGATGAGTCAGAAGGAGGACATTCAGGTTGTACTCTCCGGTGTTTGCGAGAAGGTAAACGCCCAGTTGGAAAAGGCTGGCTTCTACAATATTCTTGGCAAGGATAATATCACAGATCACATCAGCAAGGCTCTGAAACGTGCAGAAGAGATTATAGAGAAGAAAACTGTTAATAGTTAATAGTTTACAGGCTGTAGACCATCAAATAAAAAAGATGCATTGCTGGATATACCAGTAATGCATCTTTTTTTTATTGTCATCAAGTAACTGTTAACTATAAACTGTTAACTATCAACTATTACAGAACCTTTCCCAGAAACTCCTGCAATCTTGGCGATTTCGGATGGTTGAATATTTGCTCAGGAGTTCCGTCTTCCGTGATATAGCCGTCACTGAAGAAGAGTACACGGTTGGCCACTTCTCTTGCAAATCCCATCTCATGGGTCACCACCACCATCGTCATTCCCTCGGCAGCAACATCTTTCATCAGCTGCAGCACCTCTCCCACCATTTCCGGATCGAGAGCCGAAGTCGGCTCATCAAAGAGGATTACCTCAGGATTCATCGCTAAGGCACGGGCGATAGCTACGCGCTGTTTCTGTCCGCCCGACAGACTGTCGGGATAACTGTTGGCCTTATCCAGCAATCCGATACGGGTCAGGAGTTCCGTTGCCTTCTCATCAGCCTCTTCCCTTGTCATCTTACCCAATTCTACCGGAGCCAGCATGATGTTGCGGCGTATGGTCATATTAGGGAAGAGATTGAACTGCTGGAATACCATACCCACCCTCTGGCGCATTCGGTTGATATCAACATCGCTTGATGTGATATCCATATCATCGATAAAGATTTTACCCTCGGTAGGTTCTTCCAGAAGGTTGATGGAACGCAGGAAGGTACTCTTGCCACAACCCGACGGACCGATGATGGCAACCACCTCACCTTTCCTCACCGAGGTGGTAATGCCTTTCAGCACCTCGTTGTCGCCGAAGCGTTTACGAAGTCCTTCTATCTTGATTATTTCGTTCATTTTATCCATTGTTTTAAAGCTTTTGCCCTTTCAGGATCCCTCATTTCCTTTCGCTCTTTCTCAGTCTCTTCTCCAGCCTTCTCACTCCAGCGTTCAGTCCGAGAACAAGAACGAGATAGAGGCAGGCTACTACGCCCAACGGCATCATCGCTTCGTAAGTAATGCTTCGGATGATGTCGGAACCCTTGGTCAAGTCTACCAGTCCGATATAACCGCTGATAGAGGTTTCCTTGAGCAGAGTGATAAGCTCGTTACCCATAGCCGGAAGCACATTCTTGAAGGCTTGCGGAAGGATGATGAGACGCATCGTCTTGCCATACGAAAGACCAAGACTTCTACCCGCCTCCATCTGACCATTATCCACCGACATAATGCCCGAGCGGATTACCTCGGCAATATAAGCTGCCGAGTTCAAGCCGAAGGCGATGACAGCCACCAGTATCTTATTGACATCTGCTGATGCAAACACCACATAATAGATAATGAGCAACTGCACCATGGTTGGCGTGCCTCGCATGATGGTAAGGTACAGCTGGCAGAGCATGTTCGGAATCTTCCAGTCGCCCTTACGTTCATGACGTGCTCTGACAATAGCTATCAGCGTTCCGAGTATCACGGAAAGGATGATGGCGAAGAAGGTGATGATGAGTGTATTGCCCAAACCCTGCAACAGATACTGATAACGGTTGTCATCTATGAAGCAGGATTTAAACTTATCTATCACTCCCGGCTGGTTACCAACTGCTTTCACTTCATTGGAATTCACCATGATAACCTGTCGCACATCGGCATAGGAATCTGTAAATCCGATATTCTTCTTCCGTTCAGGAGTAACCGTGATGCCGGCAATACCCGCATCTGCCTTACCAGCCTGTACAGAGGTGATGATGGCATCAAACTCCATATCGAGAATCTCGACATCCACGCCCAGCACATCGCCGATGGCATTCGCCACATCCACGTCGATGCCCACAATCTTGCCATTCTGGTAATATTCGAAAGGCTCGAAGGTAGCGTTGGTGGCAAAACGGAGACTCGTCTTCAAGCCGAGTTTCTGCAGCGCTTCCGGTCCCACCTTCTTCACCTCAGAAGTCTTTGGCGTATAAGCCACGGCTATGCCCCGTTCCAGATGGCGGTTGACGATGGAATCGATGACGCCATTCTCTTTCAGGATACGGATGGCATGATTGATGGACTGCTGCAACTCAGCATGATCCTTAGCCACGCAGATGGCGAAAGAGGATGCATCGAAGGTTTCGGGCAGGATACGGAGCGATGGGTTCACCCGTTGGAATGCCTTGGCTGGCGCCTCATCGGTCACCATGCAGTCTATCTTACCCTGCAGGAGTGCCTGGATGGCATCGGCTCCCTTGTTATACCGTTCTACCTTGGTACCGCCACCTTCCTTTTCCAGCTCCGTAGCTAGTCCGTCGCTAGTGGTACCGAGCTGCACACCAATCACAGCCCCCTTCAAATCAGTCTTGCTCTTGATTTGCCTGTCAGCATCTGACGCTCCCGAGCCACACGCCACGAAGAGCACACTCAGGAGTAAAGTCAAGAAGCCCAGCTTAAACTTTCCCGTTTTTCTGTATTTCATCATTTCAGGCATTCGCTTATTGTTGTTTCAAATACTCAGCACACATCTCTGCACATCTTTCTCCGTCTACACCAGCCGATACGATTCCGCCTGCATAACCAGCACCTTCGCCACATGGGAAGAGTCCCTGGATGCGGACATGCTGCAAGGTTTCGCGGTCACGGACGATGCGGACAGGCGATGAGGTTCTCGTCTCCATCGCTATCAGCGTAGCCTCGTTGGTCAGGAAACCATGGGCATTCTTGCCGAAGGTCTTGAAGCCTTCCTGCAGTCGCTTGCTCACGAAAGACGGCATCCAGAAATGCAACGGACTCGAAATCAAGCCTGGTGCATAGCTGCTCTTTGGCAGATCATAACTCAAGCGATTGTTCACGAAGTCAGCCATGCGCTGTGCCGGTGCAGTCTGCTTCATGTTGCCCTGCTGCCAGCATTGCTTTTCCACGATTTCCTGGAAGTACATCATCTGGAGTGAAGAGTGAGGAGTGAAGAGTGAAGCATTCTCCTGTGCCTTCATTTCCTGCTGTTCGATGACAGACTGATGTTCCTTCACAAACTGCGCCACATCCTCGGGATGAGTTTCCACCACCATGCCCGAGTTGCTCCAGGCAGTACCGCGATTGCTCGGACTCATACCGTTCACCACGAGCTGTTCCGGTCCTGTAGCAGCCGGAATCACAAAACCGCCCGGACACATACAGAAGCTATAGACACCTCTGCCATCTACCTGAGTAACAAAGCTATATTCGGCAGCAGGCAGATATTTTCCTCTACCACTCTTATTGTGATACTGAATCTGGTCGATGAGTTGGGAAGGATGTTCCAGACGCACACCCACGGCGATGCCTTTTGCCTCAATATCTATCTTTGCCGAAGCGAGATAACGGTATACATCGCGGGCACTATGGCCCGTTGCCAGGATAACCGGTCCGCGATAAGTTTCCTCAGCACCCGTAGCCAGATTCACGGCTTCTACACCTATCACCCTATCGCCAGCTGCGGCATCAGGTGCCGTCAGCTTACCTTCACTCTCAAGGATCAGACGAATCATCTTGGTCTGGAAATGCACTTCGCCGCCACACTTGATGATGGTGTTGCGCATGTTTTCAATGACGCGTGGCAACTTGTCGGTACCGATATGCGGATGGGCATCTGCCAGGATATTGGTATTGGCACCATGCTGGCAGAATACGTTCAGAATCTTATCTACACTTCCCCTTTTCTTGCTTCGTGTATAGAGTTTGCCGTCACTATAAGCACCGGCTCCACCTTCACCGAAACAGTAGTTGCTCTCCCCATCTACCTTCTGAGTCTTGGTAATGTTAGAGAGGTCCTTCTTGCGTTCGCGCACATCCTTGCCTCGCTCCAGCACGATAGGACGATAACCCAGTTCTATCAGGCGTAGGGAAGCAAAGAGACCGCCAGGTCCCTCACCCACAACGATAACACGAGGTCTGCTGCTCACATCCGGATATTCGGTATGGACATACTGGTCGTCCTGCGGAAATTCGTTGATATAAGCACGCACCTTCAGGTTGACGAAGATGGTGCGCTGACGGGCATCGATGCTTCTCTTCAAAACCCTCACCTGGTTGAGCGTTCTTACATCCAATCCCTTTTCTTTGGCGAGATAACGCTTGATGCCTTCCTCGCTTGCTGCCTGTTCGGGCAGAATTCTTATCTGGTATTCTTGAATCATTTACTTTGAGCTTTGAACTTTATGATTAGTTTTATAAAAGTGACAAGTGACCGATTCCATATTACGGATTTCGCATTACATTCACAATTCACTTTTCACTTTCACTTTTTCATGCTTCCATTGTTGCCAGCACTTCGAGCGTATCCAGCTGATACATGGTGAACTTACCATCTTCCAACGTTGCAAAGGTTGGCGGATTGCCACCCTTCGGGAAGGTGATGCTGCCGGTATTTACGATGGCCTGCCCCTTCTCATTATGAGAGAGTTCCCAGAGATGGGAGTGTCCATAGATCATAGCCTCGTAAGGACCCTTCGGCATGTTTTCCTTATTGTATACATGTCCATGAGTCAGAAGATAGCGCTTGCCTCCGTCTACCAGCAAGGCATAGGTCTCCATGATAGGGAAATCGAGGAGCATCTGGTCTACTTCCGCATCGCAGTTGCCACGCACAGCGACAATCTTATCTGCCAGCGCATTCAGTCTTTCTACGATACCCTTAGGATCGATTCCTTCCGGAATGCGGTTGCGGGGACCATAATTGATGATATCCCCCATGATGCACATCATGTCACAATGTTCAGCCTCGAAGAAATCGAGGACCTTTTCCAGGGCTGGCAAACAGCCGTGGATATCTGAGAATAAAAGATATTTCATTCGTTCCTTCTTATGTTTGTTATACTTATGTCTTTTATGCATTGAATTGCAAGCGCAAAATTAAGCAAATAATCCGAAACCCCCAAACATTTCAACGTTTTTTATATATATAATAAGGTATAAGGGAGAGGAAGAGCCTATAATTATCTACTGAAATAGCTTTTTTATCTACAATATGCTACTTTTTTGTTAAAATCCTTGGCAGTTTGATATATTATTCGTACATTTGCCCTCAAGTTCTGCTTCGGCCCCGGTCGTTTCGGGGGAGGCATTACATTACCAACGTAAAATTCAAGAACATATGAAAGTATTAAAATTCGGCGGAACATCGGTTGGTTCCGTAAAAAGCATCCTCAGCTTGAAACGTATCGTTGAAAACGAGGCTAAGAAACAGAGTGTAGTGGTTGTCGTGAGCGCGCTTGGCGGTATCACGGACAAACTCTTGCAAACCTCTCAACTTGCCCTCAAGGGTGATGAACAGTGGAAAGTAGAATTCGAAGCCATGGTTGATCGCCACCACAAGATGATAGATACCATCATCACCGACACTACAGACAGAGAAAACTTATTCAAATCGGTTGATGCCCTCTTCGAGCAGTTGAAGAGCATCTATTTTGGTGTGTACCTCATCCACGACCTCAGCGAGAAAACGCAGGATGCCATCGTGAGTTATGGTGAAAGACTCAGTTCCAAGATTGTTGCCACTTTGATTCGTGGAGCCAAATGGTTCGACTCCCGCAACTTCATCAAGACTGAGCGCAAGAACGGCAAAGGCAAGCATGTACTCGACAGCGAGCTGACCAACAAACTGGTAAAAGAAGCCTTTGCAGAAATTCCACGCATATCTCTCGTTCCGGGTTTTATCAGCCGTGACAAGAACACAGATCGCACCACCAACCTTGGCCGTGGCGGTAGCGACTACACAGCTGCCATCATAGCAGCTGCCCTCGATGCAGAAGTGCTCGAAATCTGGACTGATGTAGACGGTTTCATGACCGCTGACCCACGTGTCATCAAATCAGCTTATACCATCAACGAACTGAGTTACGTTGAGGCGATGGAGCTTTGCAACTTTGGTGCAAAGGTCATCTACCCTCCAACCATCTACCCGGTTTGTGTCAAGAATATTCCTATCAAGGTTAAGAACACCTTCAACCCAGATGCTCCGGGCACCATCATCAAGAACAAGATAGATGGCGACCAGAAGCCTATCAAGGGTATCTCTTCCATCAACGGTACAGCGCTCATCACCGTAACCGGTCTTTCCATGGTCGGTGTGATTGGTGTAAACCGCCGTATCTTCACCGCTCTTGCCAACGAGGGCATCTCTGTGTTCATGGTGTCACAGGCATCATCAGAGAACTCAACCTCTATCGGTGTGCGCGAGCAGGATGTAGAAGAGGCTGTAAAGGTATTGAACAATGAGTTCCACAACGAGATTGCCGATGGTGCCATGTTCCCAATGCACGCAGAGAAGGGCTTGGCTACTATCGCCATCGTGGGTGAAAACATGAAGCATGCTGCCGGTATCGCCGGTAAGCTTTTCGGAACCCTCGGCCGTAGCGGTGTTTCCGTCATCGCCTGTGCACAGGGTGCTTCAGAGACCAACATCTCGTTCGTAGTGAAGAGCGATTATCTGAGAAAGTCACTCAACGTGCTCCACGACAGTTTCTTCCTTTCAGAATACAAGGTGCTGAACCTCTTCATCTGCGGTGTGGGTACCGTGGGCGGAAAGCTCATCGAGCAGATCAAGAACCAGTATGCCGACCTCATGGAGCGCAGCAAACTGAAGCTCAACGTGGTGGGTATCGCTTCTTCCAAGAACGCCATCTTCAACCGCGATGGTATTGATCTCGAGAACTACAGCGAGGAACTGAAGAATTCAGACCCAAGCACTCCAGAGGTTCTGCGCGATACCATCCTGGCGATGAACATCTTCAACAGCGTGTTTGTAGACTGTACTGCCAGCAAGGATGTGGCCGCTCTCTACCAGAGTCTGCTGGAGCACAACGTAAGCATTATCGCAGCCAACAAGATAGCTGCATCAAGCGAATATGAGAACTACGAGAAACTGAAGAAGACTGCCATCCAGCGTGGTGTAGTATTCCGTTTTGAGACCAACGTAGGTGCCGGTCTTCCTATCATCGGAACCATCAACGACCTCCGCAACTCCGGAGATAAAATCCTTAAGATTGAGGCAGTTCTCTCAGGTACGCTCAACTTTATCTTCAACGCCATCTCCAGCGTCGTTCCATTCTCTGAGACCGTAAGACTGGCTAAGGAGAAGGGCTACAGCGAGCCTGATCCACGTATCGACCTGAGCGGTATGGACGTGATTCGCAAGCTGGTGATTCTCTCCCGCGAGGCAGGTTACCGCGTAGAGCAGGAAGATGTAGAGAAGAACCTCTTCGTGCCAGACAAATACTTCAAGGGTTCGCTCGACAACTTCTGGAAGAAACTTCCTGAACTCGATGCCGATTTCGAGGCTAAGCGCAAGGCGCTCGATGTAGAGCACAAACGCTGGCGCTTCGTTGCTACCCTGGATGGCGGCAAGACTAGCGTAGGTTTGCAGGCTGTAGGTCCAGAGCATCCGTTCTACAATCTGGAAGGTTCCAACAACATCGTGCTACTCACCACCGAGCGCTATAAGGAATACCCTATGATGATTCAGGGCTATGGTGCCGGAGCCAGCGTAACTGCTGCCGGTGTATTCGCCAACATCATGAGTATCGCTAACATTTAACACTTAACATTAAAAAAAGAGATGAAACATATTATCATTCTTGGCGATGGAATGGCTGACCACCCGGTAGAAAGACTGAGTGGAAAGACACTCCTGCAATACGCCAACAAACCCTATATGGATATGCTTGCCAAAAAGGGCAAGACAGGAAGACTCGTTACCGTGCCAGATGGATTCCATCCGGGTTCTGAGGTAGCTAACAGCTCTATCATGGGCTATGACCAGAACGAGGTTTACGAAGGACGCGGACCGCTGGAGGCTGCCAGCATCGGCTATGAACTGGAGCCTACCGACCTTGCCCTGCGCTGCAACATCATCAATGTGCAGGACGGCAAGATTATCACCCACAACGGTGGTAACCTGGAAACGGAAGATGCGGATGTGCTCATCAAGTATCTCAACGATACCCTCGGCAAGAAATATCCTGATGTTAAGTTTGTTACCGGCATCCAGTATCGCCATCTTCTGGTGGTGAAGCACGGAAACAAGCATATCGACTGTGCCCCACCTCATGATCATCCCAACGAGGAATGGCATAAGCTGATGGTGAAACCTATCTTGCCGGAGATTGGAGGCGATGAGGGGCACATCAGCCGTCGTGATACAGCCGACCTTCTGAACCAGCTGATTCTCGAGAGTCAGGAACTCCTGGAGAATCATCCTTTCAATGTGGCGCGCAAGGAGCGTGGCGAACGAATGGCCAATCTTATCTGGCCTTGGGGCGGCGGTTACCGTCCGCACATGCTCACCCTCTCCCAGATGTATCCACAGATCAAGAAGGGTTCTGTGATTTCTGCCGTAGACCTGATTCGAGGCATCGGTCATTACGCCGGTCTGCGCAACATCATCGTTGAGGGCGCTACCGGTCTTGCCAATACCAACTACGAGGGCAAGGCAGCTGCAGCTATCCAGGCATTGAAGGACGGCGACGACTTCGTTTATGTTCACGTAGAGGCGAGCGACGAGGCAGGTCATGATGGCGATCTGGAACTGAAGCTGAAGACTATCGAGAACCTCGATCAGCGACTCATCAAGCCTATCTTCGATGAGATAAGCACCTGGGACGAGCCGGTATGCATCGCAGTTCTCCCCGACCATCCTACTCCGGTAGAGATCCGTACCCACGTAAAGGAGCCTGTGCCTTTCATCATCTATTACCCTGGAATTGAGCCGGATAGCGTAGAGAAGTATGACGAGGTAAGCTGCGTGAGTGGCAGTTACGGCATGCTGCAGCTGCAGGAATTCATGAATGCCTTCATGGCGATCAATTAAAATCAACGGCTTCATGATAGTCCCCAAAGCTAATCATAAAGTTTAATGTTCAAATCTCAAAGTTAAAAGTAAAAAATGAAATATTATTCAACAAATAAGAAAGCACCCATCGCCGACCTTCACAAGGCGGTAGTTAAAGGTCTGGCAGAAGACCGTGGCCTCTATATGCCGGAAATCATCAAGAAGTTGCCACAGGATTTCTTCGACAACATCGAGAAACTCTCCTTCCAGGAGATTGCCTACAAGGTAGCAGATGCCTTCTTTGGCGAGGACGTTGATGCCGAGTCATTGAAGAAGATTGTATACGATACCCTGGCATTCGACTGCCCTGTAGTCGAGGTAGAGCCAAACATCTACTCTCTCGAGCTGTTCCATGGTCCTACCCTCGCCTTCAAGGATGTGGGTGCGCGCTTCATGGCCCGTCTCCTGCAGTACTTCGTACGTCAGGAGGGCAAGGAAGAGGTGAATGTGCTCGTAGCTACATCGGGCGATACCGGTTCGGCTGTTGCCAACGGTTTCCTCGGCGTTGACGGCATCCATGTTTACGTGCTCTATCCTAAGGGCAAGGTGAGCAAGATTCAGGAGAGCCAGTTCACTACCCTCGGCCAGAACATCACAGCCCTCGAGGTAGATGGCGTATTCGACGACTGCCAGGCACTGGTGAAGTCTGCGTTCATGGATGAGGAGCTCAACAAGCACATGAAGCTCACCTCAGCCAACTCTATCAACGTAGCCCGCTTCCTGCCTCAGGCATTCTATTATTTCAATGCCTATGCCCGCATGAAGGAGAAGGGTCTCGCCGACAAGCTGGTTATCTGCGTGCCTAGCGGCAACTTCGGCAACATCACAGCCGGACTCTTCGGTCATGAGATGGGATTGCCTATCCACCGCTTCATCGCAGCCAACAACGCCAACGATATCTTCTACGAGTATCTGCAGACAGGCAAGTATAATCCTCAGCCTAGCAAGCAGACCATCGCCAATGCCATGGACGTAGGCGACCCATCAAACTTTGCCCGCATCTACGACCTCTACAAGGGCGATCACGATGCCATCGCTGCCTACATCGGTGGTGCTACATACAAGGACGAGCAGATTGCAGAAACCATGAAGCAGTGCTACAATGAAACCAAATATGTGCTTGACCCTCACGGAGCTTGCGGCTATCGCGCCCTGAAGGAGCAGTTGAAGCCAGGTGAGGTTGGCGTGTTCCTCGAGACCGCTCATCCAGCCAAGTTCAAGGAGAAGGTAGACAGCATCCTTGACAGCGACATTGAGATTCCTGCACGCCTTGCAGAATTCATGAAGGGTGAGAAGAAGAGCATCCAGATGACCAAGGATTTCGCATCATTCAAGAACTACTTGATGAACGAATAAACCATACATACGGAAAAGCCTTTCTCTTTCTCAGGGGGAAGGCTTTTCCCATTAAAATAAACGCAGACTCAGATTTGTCAGGACAGATGGGTCTTGAATTTTATAACAACAGAAAACGGGAAAAATTTATGAAGATTGTTATTCTAGACGGCTATGCCGCAAACCCGGGAGATTTGGATTATCATCTTCTGGAGAAACTGGGCGAGGTGGTAGTTTATCCTCGCACATCAGATGCAGAGAAAGTGGAACGTGCCAAGGATGCCGACATCATCCTTCTGAACAAGGTGCAGATAGATGCAGAGACGCTGGCGCAGCTTCCTAAACTGAAATACATCGGTATCCAGGCTACCGGTTTCAACGTGGTAGACATCGAGGCTGCCAGGAAACAGGGCATCATCGTAACCAATATTCCTGCCTACAGCACCGACAGCGTGGCGCAGATGACCTTTGCCCTCATCCTTGCCGTAACCAACCGCGTAGAGCATTATACCCAGGAGAACCGCAACGAGCGCTGGGCTTACAATAAGGATTTCTGTTATTGGGATACCCCACTGATGGAACTTGCCGGCAAGACCCTGGGTATCATGGGACTGGGCAATATCGGCATGAAAGTTGCCAACATCGCCCGCCAGTTTGGCATGAACATCTGTGCCTGCACCAGCAAGAATTCGAGCGATCTGCCTGAGTGGATCCAGAAGGTGAGCAAGGAGGGTTTGCTTGCCACGAGCGATATTCTCTCGCTCCATTGTCCGCTTTCTGATGACACCTATCATTTCATCAATAAGGAGAGTCTGGAGAAGATGAAGGATACCGCCATCCTGGTTAATACGGGTCGCGGTCCGCTGGTAGATGAGGAGGCCGTAGCTGCTGCCCTCCACGAAGGCAGTCTGGGTGCCTACTGTGCCGACGTGATGGCTCAGGAGCCACCATCAAAGGAGAATCCGCTCTTCGGCGAGCCTAATGCTTACCTCACCCCTCATATTGCCTGGGCCACCTACGAGGCGCGCGAGCGCCTCAACAAGCAGGTAGCCGCCAACGTAAAGGCATTCCTCGAGGGCAATCCGATTAATGTCGTGAATAAGTAACAGAACTTCCGCAAGTAAAACATAGTATAACAAAGAAAGCGTTTCTGGTTCATCTCTTCGAACTAGAAACGCTTTTTTATATGCAATTAGATGCGCTTTTTCACCAACACATAGATGATGACGGGAGCACCGAACAGCGGGGTGACGGCATTCAGCGGGATGATGCCACCGTCCGACGGAAGGGTGCAGAAGAGATTGCAAAGAAGGGCAATGGCTGCACCCATCAGCATCGTGACGGGCAACAGACGGCGATGATTCTCCGTGCCGATGATGAGGCGGGCGATATGCGGCGTTGCCAGACCGATGAAGGCGATGGGACCACAGAAGGCGGTAACCACAGCCGTAAGAAGACCGGTGATGATGAGCAGAACGATGCGCAGACGCCTGATATTGAAGCCCAGATTCTCGGCATACTGTTCGCCTAACAGCATGGCGTTCAGCGGTTTTACAAGGAGCAGAGACGCAGCCAGGGCAATGAGGGCCAACGGGATGAAGAACATCATCTGCTGGCTCGAAACATTGCCAAAGCTGCCCATGCCCCAAACCATATACGATTTCACGCCCTCTGCCGTGCTGAAGAAATTGAGCAATGAGATGGCGCTGCTGGCAAGATAGCCCACCATTAGTCCGATGATGAGCAGTACCGTATGGCTGCGCACAATGGCAGAAAAGAAGGTGATGATGCCCATCACCACCATAGCCCCTATAAAGGCAGCGATGAGGATAGCCAGGAAACCGCCGATGGCATAGTTGCCGGCATCGCCCAGAAAACCTACCCCTAAATCATCCAGGGCAATATTGCCGCCAAAGGCAAGCATCACGATGGCTACCGCCAGTCCGGCTCCGCTGCTGATACCGAATACGTCAGGACCCGCCAGGGGGTTGCGGAAGGCTGTCTGCAGGAGCAAGCCGCTCGTGGCGAGGGCTGCGCCCGAAAGCAAGGCGGCAATTGCCGCCGGCAGTCGCGATTCCAACAGAATATAGCGGTAGGTTTCGTCGGTCTGAGAGCCCGAAATAATCGCCCCAACGTCCTGCCACGGGATGTTTACACTCCCCCATGCCAGGTTGGCGAAAAACAGTATGATAATGGCGATTGCCCCAAAAACGATGGTTTTCATTCACTAAAACTATTTCTTGTAAAATCTCTGATTAAAGCCCTATTTCTTATAGAATCTCAATTTGCCGAATCGCTCGCCATGAGCCAGGATGATGAACTCTCTGAGCAGCAGTTCGGGATGGAAACTCGTAAGCTCGAAATAAGGTACCGTAGAGGTATCTACCTGATAGATATTACCCCGGCTGAAGGCAGCAAGAGCCTTGTAGCCGTCATATTCCTGAAGCAGTTGAGCCTGCGACAGAGGGGCACCACCGAAATACTTGAACGCCCATACATCCACCTGCTTTCCCTTCGCCAAGATTTGCTCCGGACTCATCGCCAGACTTCCGCTGTGTTCATCGTCCTCGAAGATATAACGGGCGTTGGCATCCTTCAGCAGAATACCGATAGTACTCTGACCTCCAGGCACATACCATACGTTGCCCATCTTTCTTTCGGTCAGGATGGAGAGGCCCTTCGGATACCCGGCTGCCTCAGCTTTCAGCTTCAGATATTCCTTTTCTATCTTCGCAAAGAGCGAATCTGCCTTTGGTTCGCAAGATGCAGCAAGAGCGGTCTTCGGTGCATTCCCGTCTTTTTTAAAGAGCATGCCGTAGAATTTCATCCATTCCGCCCTGCCCAGTGGCGAAGACTCCATATAGTCGGCAGCCTCGATGATGGGCACGTGCAGCTTGTCGAGTTTGCCATATCCTCCGCTGTTCTCGAAAGGCGAAAGTAGGATGGCTTCGGGTTTCAGGGCGATGATGCGCTCGATGTCGGGTGCCATGCTCGAACCGCAATCCTCGATAGGATTCTGAGCAGAAGTATTCCCGGAAAGAGCAGCCCTCTTCTTTACATCCGGAATATTGATGTAATCGAGATCGCAGACACCACGGATGATCTGCTGGCAGCCCAGTTCGTACATCAGCTGGCAATGGGGAGCGATGAAAACGGCACTCCTCTCCACCGGTGTGCGCACGGTATCGGTAGTGCATCTCGCCCCCGTGCTGTGCCTTCTGGCAAGCATCGCCACCGTCTTATCCCCCTCCTCTCCCTTCGGAATCAGGATGTAGCGATGCAGCATCGTTCCCGCCTTCCAGGGGTTGGCTATGATAGCCTCAGTATACTGATAATCAACACCTTCTGCTGCATCGGAAGTCTCTTCCACATCGCCATGCTTCACGATGGTGAGCAACTTGGCGTACTTCATCTCCAGGGTATCGCCAGCCTCAGCATCAGCAGCAGCCGTCTTTCCTCCCTGGCATGCCACCATCAGCAGAGCCGCCGTTGCCCCACACAAAAGAATATACAGTTTCTTCATAATCTTACAAAATATGTGTGCAAAGATACGAAGAAATCTCCATTTTCCGTTTGTTTTCTCGAATATTCTTTGTACTTTTGCCCTCAAATTTAACTAACGCTACAATTTAATAAGTCAAAATGAAGAAGATTATCTGTGGCATAGCCCTTTTTTTCAGTACATCGATGGTCGCCGGTGCGCATACCTGCTGTCATAATTCAGCACAGAAATGTGGCTGCAAGAGAGGTTATCCAGACCATCCGCGTCATCGTGATCAAGGTAGATTATAAGGACTAAGAATAATTGAAAATAATATGATGATTTTTACGCAATGAAACTTCTGGGAAACCGAGAAAATGCAGTTTTTCTTGCCAAGATGTCCCTTACCCCCCATTTTCTATTCTATCACTACCACTACCTCGCTGCCCCTGACCATCGCCTTCTTCACCCGGTCGAAGAGTTGGAGGAAGCGTTCCTGACTCTTGAGTACGAAGCCGGGAGCATGAGCCTCGCCGATGAGGATGCCACCCTGGCGCAGACGGAACGGACCATTGCCCGGCTGCATCATGGGACAAGGAAGGGCATAAAGTTCTTCCAGACACCCGAACTCATGACTCTTGCGCTCCATGCGGCAAAGTTTGCAGGTTTCGGGGAGAGGAAGAGAGGAAGATGAAGAAGAATCATCCCTTATCGGTTCGAGGAAAAGCATCTGGCGGGCGAAGCATTTGCATTTAGCCACCATGATGTGATATTCACCCGGCTCCAGACAGCCACCCTCGCGCTCCATCGTATCACAAATGTACTGATGGCCTACAACGATACCCTGGCGATTAACTACTTCCTGACTAAGGCGACCAACAATGGCGCCATGATCTCTACGAAAACGATTTAAAAACAACTTCATCATAATACGCAACAACTTAAAAACAACAATAGAAAAACATTTGAAATTCACATTCACTTTCACATTTTCTGAACGTAAAACGACTGGTAATAATCAGACAAATCCTTGCAACCTTCCGGCAACTGATGGTACACCAGCTGAGGGAACATTTCCTTCAGTTTCATATAAAGACCGATGCCCGGTTTGTCCTGATCAGGCCACATGTGAAGATTCCTTCCCGCTAAAAGATTGCGACATTCTTCATTACAAAGCGTAGCACTCGGGATGGCTATTGCCTTGTAACCCATAGACATAGCGCTCCAGCAGTCGGTACATCCCTCGGTAATAACCAATGGCTCTTTTTCTGTCACCTGCGGCAAGATCTGCATCCCATATACCATCGGCTTGCTACCTGGTGCAAACTTAAACCGCGGTTTTTCTTCAGCCTTATCTCCCAGATATCTGCTCTGAACCGTCAGCAGATTGCCATGAACGTCATAATAGGGAATCAACAGGGAAGGACCATCAAAAAACTTTCCACCAAAGCGATAGCCAGCAATGGAGAAATCTGTGCTCACCACTCTACACCAATAGATATATTCCGGGCGCAACTTTCTCTGATAGAACAGGAAATCCTTGGCTTTATCTGTCAGTTTCTTACCCATGAGCATACGCATCAGATAATCTACGTCAGGCTTATGCTGAAACTCGCCTCTGAGATTGAGTCTGTCCGTATCACATTCAGATTTTCTATGCCCAGCAACAGCTTTATCCCGATGAAGCACATCCTTACGGTTTCCCGCAGAATGATTACCGGCGCTGATATTGAATCTTCTGCACAGCCATTGGCAAGCCTCCGAAAAAGAGAGATTCTCCCGTTTCATCACCAGGTCGATATTATCTCCACCCCACCCACATGCAAAGCAATGACAAGTGTTGGTGGAAGTCCAGAAATGCAAACTCGGATGGGTATCATTATGACTGATACAAAGGGCATTATGATACCGCAAACCCATTCCCAATTCATCAGCAACCTCCAGGATGCTGATAGCTCTAAGTTTAGAGAGCGTATTTGAATCAATATATTCTGCCATCTTCTAATTGTCTTTTTTAATATTACCATCACCAATAGTGCCTTTCTGCTGCGTCTTTCTAAGCACCTTTCTATCCTCGCCCTTTGCTGGTTTTTCGAGCCATCCCCATCTGCGCCAGTTGCACACCATGTTGCGGGCAGGCGTCTTGAGCTCCTTCTGCTTCAGAAATTCCTCCAGGAACTGATAAGAGAATTCCTGCGGCAACTCGCTGAAATAGTCTACAGTATGATAAGGCTCTCCTTCGCCCTCGGCAGAAATCTGCTCGAAAGCCTTGCCCCACCGCTGCAACATATTCTGCAAGATGCGGTCGGCACAAGCCAGATAGGTCTGCCTAACCAGTTTCCGGATTTCCTTCTCGCTCTTCTTCCCTTCCACTTTGTAAAGCACTTGCATGAGGGCAGCGATGCGAAAGGCTGAAACCGAACTGCGCTTGTAGAAGACATCCATCGACTTGGACATGGTTTTTACCACCTGCTGGCGGCAGTCGTTACACCATTTTACCACCGTCTTGTAGAGCCAGCTCATATCTTCCTCTATCTCCTGATGGAATTTTCCATCTTCCTCATAGCACAACCCGAAGAGCTTATCCAATGTATTCTCCAGCTCATTACGCTGCATATCGGTCAACGCCTGAAACTGTGGCGGATTGTCGCCCAGATGACTGATGAGCGGGCATAAGATGGTTCGGGTTACAGCACCGCCCTCAATGGCAGCCTTGTTCATATATCTGCTCACCGCACTCTGGGTGCCGCAGAAAACGAACGACAGCAAGGCATCTACCATGGCACTATAGCTGGATTCGCTCATGAAATCCTGACCATAGACGCTGCCCAGATCGTAAGCCGTCTTGATAACCTGCGAGAGGTCGGCAAACTGGCGCTTGGCAGAATGCACGATGGCAGAAATCTCATCGGCAAATTCGAAGAGCGTCTTCGGAGCACCATAGAGCTTGACGGCAGCATCGCATCGCTTGATGAACATGGTGAGCGATACGGTTTCGGGCAGGATGGTGATGTCGGTCTTCGGTTCGGGTGGCAGCTTGCCGTCCTTCTTTCCCTGGCGTCGCTTCAGGGCAGCATACTCCTGCTCCTTGGCTCTCATTTCGCTGTCGCGCTCGATGAAAGGTTTCATCAGGGTACGCATGATGTATCTGGCAAACGACTTTCCGCTCGACTGCTCGCCCTCTACGATGACCTGCAACACGATGGCCGATTTTTCTCCCTGATTATCATACACATACTGTATTCTGACACGTGTAAGATAAACGCTGAGCATGGCAGCAGCCACCACCAGCGTAGGATACTTGAGGTCAGAAGGCGAAGTGATCATCCATTCTCTGATGCCCGACGGATAATCCTTATCGGCAATCAGGTGATGCATGGGCATCTCTTCATTCTCTTCAGCCTGTTCAGCCAGTTTTTTTCCTGTCAACCCAGATGATACCTTGTTATTGATTCCGCCCTTGGTATCCTCAGGCTTTGCCACTGGATTAGTCCGAGACGCTTCCTGTGGAGGTATTTTCTTTACTTTTTCCATAATCAACAAATACTGATTTTTTCTGAATGCAAAAGTAAGGAAAAAAAGTCTCCCCGGCAATAGGCGTCCTGCCGGTTCGCCTCCTACTAAGCCTCATCGCCGGCAACTAAGCCTTCCGCTAAGCCTCCAGCTCATCTGAAGGCATAAAAAAAGCACTTTCTGCTTGCAAACGAAGCAAAAAGTGCTGATACTGTATTATTTCTAAAAAATCTTCTGTTCAGATATGTTCCTATTCATTTATATTATCACCCCCACTGACATAAGAAAGAACCAAACGGCGAACCACGGCATGAATGTCTTCATTAGGGAACTTCTGGCGATATTTCTCCGTAAGGTCTTCGCAGAAATACATCTTGCTACCAACCAAAGAAGAAGGAATATTTTGATGCATAAACACATCGTATGTTGCAACAGGCTTGCCATCCTTTGTGTCGACAGGCACAATATCCATCTTATACCAAGCATTTGCAGATGCGGCAGGGAACAATCTATAATTGTCCTTACTCTCCACTTTACCAGCGATGTCCAGTATATATCCGTCAGCAGACTTATCGTCCTCAGGATTCACCGCATATAGCATATATAAAGCAGGAAGCGTCGAGTATTTTTTTATGATAAACTGATATTTCTTGCTTCCTCCAAAAGGAGGGTTTGCCTTCAAATCCTGCTCTATATCCTCACGAATTTGTGGCGCATCCACCACAACCTCTACTTCGCCAGTATAATTGACGACAATTTTCGATGACTGTGGATTGGGCGGAATAACTTCACCATTGTCATTGCTGTTGTCACACGCACAAAAAGCCAAGACTACCAACAGTAGTAAGACTGATTTTTTTACTAAATACTTCATATCCTAATTTGTTTATTAAACCTATTCTATTGTTAAACGTAGAATATGCCTAAAACTTGCTCTATTTTACGTTTTTAACATTCCATCTAAAACTTGCCAACACTCACAAAAAGCAATCATTTCCCCGCTTCCTACTGTCCCTTACGGTAGATGGAAACAAAACGCTTTGCGATGTTTATCAGATTCAAACGGGCTACGGGGTCTTTCACATCATCAAAACTCCAGTTGGGAAATTCGCCACGCATTTTGGAGAAACGCTTGGAGATGACATTGGCATTGGTCAGATTGGAAGGCAGACCCAACTGCTCTGTAAGATACTTGAAGAAAGATTTGCCATTTTCAAAGTCGCCGTCAAAATCATCGATACTGGAGAGCGCCACCATAATCAGGGCATAGTCTTTCTTCAAAGGAATAACCTTCTCGTCTATCATCTTCTGCAAGGCCCTCTTAACTCTTTCTTCCTGGCTCAAGTCGCCCCATTTCTTCTCATTATCTTCTTCCGTTTTTTCCTGCTCACCGTTTTTCTGCACCTCAAAATCTATCACTTCCAATTCCAATGTCCTCTTCTGTTCAGGCTCGAATCCGTGGAGATAATCTTCATCATTGTTCTGGCGCATCAGTTCATTAATCTGAGATGAAACGAAGAAACCATCCTCGCCATAATAACCGATATTGGCTGCCAGCCGCTCAACCACCTCATGGTTCTTCACGACTGCTCCGAGGCACCGCTGAGAAAACTCCTGAGTTACGTAGCCTCTCCATTGCCCCATAATCATTGAGCAAAATTGAAACACTTTCGACTCCAAAGGCATCATCTGAAGTATCACAGCTGCCATATACAGGATGACAAATACGATTCTCTGCCGCTCTTCCTGAGCTGTAGCATACCCATCCTCGTCAACATAGTTTTTCTCATATTGCCCTATTCCTTCCACAAAGGCAAGGCGGCTCTCGGTATCGGTATGCGAAAACATCATTTTGTCTACGATGCAGAATACCTCATAAAAGACATCCTCGCATGAACATCTGGACGTAGGAAACCACGTCTTATCATTGAAGATATCATGGGTGATGGCTCTGAAAACCTGATAAATCATGTGTTGCGAAAAAGATTTATCTACCATCTGTCTGGTCTTCATCTTAAATAACCTCATCGTCGTAACCATTTAAATCATCAAGAATCACATCAAGAGAATTAATCAAAGCAAACCGAGAATCTCCATGACAATCGCAACAGACAGCATCTCCATTAACCAGAGCAACAATCTCAACATCGGAGATTTTCACCTTGGTTCGTTTCAGCGAACGGGAAGATGTGCACGGACCTTTCCAATAATATACCTTGATACCGTAATCTTCCTTGCTGCACAGGTTCACCAACATGGCAATGTCTCTGTTTGCCTTGTCCAAGCGCAACTGCTCACCTTTATCTGTACCATATAGCACTTGATACTTACTGGCATTGAGACACTCCATGAATGAATGCTGCATCTGCAATTGCAGGACTAAGGAATATGGCGCATCGCTGAGAGACTGATGACGAGGAAAAGAAAACACCACAGCCTTTGGTCTGCAGCCAGCCTTGATTCTCTCAGCCACGGCATCAAAGAAATCACCAGGTGGCAACTTGGCAGAAATCACCATATTCCAGCCATATTGATTCGCCACCCTGTTGATATTATCACGCAAAAGAGCCACCACCTTGTCCTGCCCTCTTTTGCCGCCGAAGATTCTAGATTCTTCCACAAAAAGGAATCCTTTGTTGGGGCGATTATCAATAATCACCTTGCAGAAAGGCTGGTTGTGAATTTCATTCTCCTTAAAATCACTCCAATAAAATTCTTTCTTGTCTGCGCATACATCCAGCACAGCCACACCTTCGCGAAATCCCAATATTCGGTTGTCGTGAATAACGTCTTCCTCATACTTCCGTGATTCCACCAAAGTCATTTTCTTGCTTTTCAGCAAACTGTCCATTACCTTCTCGAAGCCAGTCTGACACTCCTGATATTTTTCAGGCGATGGCATTTCGGGAAATTCCAAGGGTAGAGTACCCTCGATACTTGAAAGATTCCGGCTTTTGCAGAAATCAAACTTGAAGACAACGTAAGAAGTCTTTTCTGTGCTATTTTTGATAAGTCCAGTCATTGGTTTCTGGTTTAAGTTATACCATGAAAGTTATTTTTCATAGCATCTACAAAAGTAATACTTTTTCCCCGAATAAACAAATAAATTCTAAATTATTTTTTATCAAATTGTCTTTTTTTCATAAAACCATCAAAACAAAATGTGAAAGTGAATGTGAATTTGAAATGTAAATCAATGTATCGGGTTGTTTTATCCATTCCTTTTATTGGCAATAGTTCGTTAATAATTCAATAATGTGCTAAGCAGCTATACGCTGTAAGCAC
>OIBY01000115.1_pt1 | contig 26494 bp, 19 predicted proteins | sample 1581201 | NCBI WGS metagenome assembly OIBY01 (sample SAMEA3882540, study PRJEB24775) | human gut metagenome | biome: human-associated habitat; feature: intestine environment; material: feces | place: Netherlands | collected 2009/2010 | reverse complement strand
GTAGCAGCATCGAACTCGGGGAAATAGAAAGCTGGGTGTGCTCCAATCTGGAAATACATATCCATAGCTCCCAGATTTTCTACACGCCATTTTACGGTGATTTTATTTTCTTCTAATAAATATCCCACCAATAGGCGGAAGGGAAAAGGAAACTTGCCCAATGTATCAGGAGTGCTTTCCAACCAATATACAGCTCCTTTGTCTTCTTTATAGGTTAGTTTGAAGTCCATATCACGTGCAAAACCGTGTTGTCCTATTTCATAAGTGTTTCCGGCATGACGGTATTTATTGTTTCCCAGCGCGCTTCCGCTGTGCAGCGTGCGGACCGCATTCTGGTGCTGGATGACGGCAATCTGGTGGGCAGCGGCACCCATGCCAACCTGCTGAAAACCTGCGATGTTTACCGCGAGATCTGCCTGAGCCAGCTGAGCCGCGAGGAGGTGGAAAAGACCCTATGAGCAATGCAAAGAAAAAGCGTGTTTCCTTGCGGGGCAGTAAAGGCACCATTCAGCGCGTGTTAAAGCTGATCCAGCCGTACCGCGGTTTGGTGCTGTTCACCCTGCTGCTTGCCGCCGTTACCGTTCTTACCACGCTGTACGCTCCCATTCTTTCGGGCCGCGGCGTGGACCTGATTGTGGGCCAGGGCAATGTCAACTTCCCTGCCCTGGGCAAGATTGCCATCCAGTTTGGCGTTACCGTGTGTGTCACCTCCATCTGCCAGTGGCTGATGAACATGGTGAACAACCGCATCACCTTCCAGGTGGTGCGCGACATCCGCGTGCAGGCGTTCCAGCACATGGAGATTTTACCCCTGAGCTATATGGATGCCCACAAGCCCGGCGACGCCATCAGCCGAATCAACACCGATGTGGAGCAGTTCAGTGACGGCCTGTTGATGGGCTTTACCCAGCTATTCACCGGCATTCTGACCATTGTGGGCACTTTGGGCTTTATGCTTTCCATTGACTGGCGCATTACCCTGATCGTTGTGGTTCTCACCCCGCTTTCCATCTTTGTGGCAAAGTTCATTGCGGAACATACCTATGATATGTTCCGCGTACAGAGCGAGACCCGCGCCGAGCTGACCGGTCTGGTGGACGAGCTGATCGGCAACGAGCATCTTGTCCGCGCCTTCGGTTACGAAAGCCGCGCCGAGGAGCGCTTTGACAAGATCAACGCCGATCTGCAGATCTGCGGCGTAAAGGCCACCTTCTTTTCCTCCATCACCAACCCTGCCACCCGCTTTGTCAACGCGCTGGTGTATGCGGCGGTCGGCGTGGTAGGCGCGCTGGTTGCCATTGGCGGCGGCATTACGGTCGGCGAGCTTTCGGTTCTGCTGAACTATGCCAACCAATACACCAAGCCGTTCAATGATATTTCCGGCGTTATGACCGAACTGCAGAACGCCCTGGCCTGTGCGCAGCGTGTGTTCGACTTTATTGACGAAGACCCCATCCTGCCCGATGCCCCCGATGCCGTTACCCTGCCCCACGGTGCAGGCAGTGTGGAGTTTGAGCATGTCAAGTTCCGCTATGTGCCGGATGTGCCCTTGATTGAAGACATGAACCTGCGCGTTCAGCCCGGCCAGCGCATCGCCCTGGTCGGCCCCACCGGCTGCGGCAAAACCACCCTGGTCAACCTGCTGATGCGCTTTTACGAGATCAACGGCGGCACCCTGAAGGTGGACGGCCACCCCATTGGCACCGTAACGCGGGATTCGCTGCGCGGCAACCTGGGTATGGTCTTGCAGGAAACCTGGCTGAAAGCCGGTACTGTGGCAGATAACATTGCTTACGGCAAGCCGGACGCCACCCGCGAGGAGATCATCGACGCCGCCAAGCGTGCCCGCGCCCACAGCTTTATCTGCCGCCTGCCCCAGGGCTATGATACCGTAATTGCCGAGGACGGCGGCAACATCAGCCAGGGCCAGAAGCAGCTGCTTTGCATTGCCCGTGTTATGCTGCGCAAGCCGCCCATCCTGATTCTGGACGAAGCAACCTCCAGCATTGATACCCGTACCGAAGTGTTGGTTCAGGATGCCTTTGAGGAACTGATGAAAGGCCGCACCAGCTTTATTGTGGCGCACCGCCTTTCCACCATCAAAAACGCCGATCAGATCCTTGTGATGAAAGCCGGCAACATTATTGAGCGCGGCACCCACGAGGAGCTGCTGGCCAGGGGCGGCTTTTACGCCAACCTGTATGCAAGCCAGTTTGCCAAGGCGTAACGCCTGCCCCGCTGCATAACCCCGACTAAATATCAAATGGCCCGGCTGCAAATGCAGTGCGGGTCGTTATTTTTAGGCAATACCGCATAATTCTAAGTGCCGATACGGCGAGCGAGGTGCGGCAGCTGCTAAGCCAAAAGCGCAGATAATACTGGATGTCTTATCGAGCATTTTGGCAACGCAGATGCCGTGCCGCAGCCGCCGGAGCGGTGCTTAAGCCGTCAGGCGGGAATTGTGCGGTGTTGCCTTAGTTTTGCTGTATATCCTGTACGTCATCGGCGAATTTTGTTTGACGCAGACGGACGCAGGGATTATAATAAATGCGGTGTAATTTGCCGGAATTTGTCACAGCCTGGCGTTCCGGCTCAAGGTGCAGTCATACGCTGCCCTGCAAGTAGAGAGGAAAAGAGGAATATTTATGTCCAAAACGTCCATTCCCAAAAACTATCATGATCTTTTGGGCCTGTACGATACCCAGCGGGCCATCGGCATCATCAAAACCATCTTTCAGGAAAAGCTGTGTGCCGCCCTGCACCTGAAGCGCGTTACCGCCCCGCTGTTTGTTTTGAACGGCAGCGGCCTGAACGATGATCTGAACGGCGTGGAGCGCCCCGTCAGCTTTGATGTACCCTGCCTGGATGAGCGCGCTGAAGTTGTGCACAGCCTGGCCAAATGGAAGCGCTATGCCCTTGCTGAGTATGGGTTCCGCCCCGGCCAGGGCCTTGTGACCGACATGAACGCCATCCGCCGCGACGAAGAGCTTGACAACCTGCACAGCATTTATGTAGACCAGTGGGACTGGGAGAAGGTCATCACCGCGAAGGACCGCACCCTGCCCTTTTTGCAGGAAACCGTGCGCGATATTGTGGATGCCGTTTGCTCCACTGCGGACGAGCTGCGCTGGAAGTTCCCGGAGCTGAAAGCCATCCGCCTGACCCGTGAGCCAACCTTTATCACCACCCAGGAGCTGGAAGACCTGTACCCCGACCTGACCCCCAAAGAGCGCGAAAACGCCTTTACCCGCACCCATGGCACCGTCTGCATCATGCAGATCGGCGGCCAGCTGAAAAGCGGCATCCGCCACGATGGCCGTGCCCCTGACTATGATGACTGGACGCTGAACTGCGATATTCTGTTCTGGCACAAAGCGCTGGGCTGTGCACTGGAGCTTTCCAGCATGGGCATCCGTGTGGACCCGGCCGCCATGACCCGCCAGCTGGAAGCCGCAGGCTGCCCGGAGCGTGCGGAACTGCCGTTCCACAAAATGCTGCTGGAAGGCAAGCTGCCCCTGACGATGGGCGGCGGCATTGGCCAGAGCCGCCTGTGCATGTTACTGCTGGGCAAGGCCCACATCGGCGAAGTGCAGGTCAGCCTGTGGGATGCCGAGACCAAAGCCGTGTGCGAGCGCGCTGGTGTGCAGCTGCTGTAATATTTGCAGTGGGCGACCTTCTTGATGCCCCGGACAAGCTGTTACGGCTTTGGGAGAATATGCCCAAAGTGCTTTGCAGGTCGGCCATCTCCGCCTGAGAGCTGTCCCTGTGGTCCGTTTTGCCCCAAAGGCATCCCCCTTCTCCAAACGAATCAGTCGCCCAAAATAAAAACGTAATCCCTCGGATTCTATACGATCCGGGGGATTTTAACATTTCTGCGGCAAACCAGGCCCTCTATGGCCAGGAACAAGGGTCTGCCACAAAATCTTCAATTACATCCATCAAATGGATGGGTTCCAGCTGCCCCTGTGTGCACAGCTGCGCCAGGCGCCGTGCCTGTTGGGCATTGGTGCAAATATCTGGGACAAATGCAATCTGCCGCCAGCCATCCGGTACCCGCTTTTGGGCCGCAATTCCAAAAGCAGTATAGCGGCCAAGTTCACAGCTGAACAGGGTTTGTTCCACCGCAAGATACTGGTAAATCGTTCTCGGCCCCCTTCCACAGCCCAAACAGTTTCCCCACCATACCGCAGACATCCATTTTTTAACAGTTCTTACAATTCTTGACAAATTATAAAAGTCATATTAAAATAGTGGCATGTTTTGCGGCACATTTCGGGATGCTTCCTGCCGGGGGATCACGTTGCCCCTGGCAGCGGTGGGGTCTTTCCTGTTTCCCCATCGCCTTATGGAAACATCATGTGAATTGTAGCAGAGGCTGCCAGAATTGTAAACCATCAAATCTGAGAAACGCCCTTTTAGGCTTTCCCAGATTTGGGAAATGGAGGAGGTTTATGCAAGAATCTATTGTGGGAACGTTGAAAAATATGAAATCCGAACAGAACCTGACCCTGCAGCAAATCTCCAGTGCAAGCGGGGTGCCCCTCAGCACCGTAAACCGCATTTTGAGCGGCCAGACCGAGAATCCCAGCTTCCGTGATGTCGCCGCGATCGTTGCCGCCATGGATGGCTCGCTGGATGCGATCACCGGCCTACAAAAGTTGGAGAGCGAAAACGGCCAGTTGCTGGATTCCAACGTGATGCAGCTGCTGCTTTCCATGCAGAACTATTATGCCAAAACCCTAGACGCCACCCGTCAGCAGTACATGCGGGAGCTTGAGAACAAAGACAAGCAGTACCGGGATATCCTTACCGATAAAAACCGCTGGCTGCGCCGCATGTTTTTCTGCCTGATCGGCATGCTGGCTGTCATCTCGTTTTTGCTCATCGTTGATTTTATCAACCCCACCATTGGCGTTTTCCATACCTGAGCCATTCGGCGGCCTGCCTTTTGCAAGGCGGCGTTCTTCCCTGTCTATATCTCACTTATCCCTGTTTTATTTTTCGGCACCGGCGGTGTACCTGCTTTCACCGCCAGTGCCTTTTTTCATTGGCAACACCGCACAATTCCCGCCTTGCGGCTTAAGCACCGCTCCGGCAGCTGCGGCACGGCATCTGCGTTGCCAAAATGCTCGATAAGACATCCAGTATTATCTGCGCTTTTGGCTTAGCAGCTGCCGCACCTCGCTCGCCGTATCGGCACTTAGAATTATGCGGTATTGCCCATTCTTTTTTGCTCCGCGATGCCTTGACGAAAGCCCTGATTTTTTCGTATAATAAAAAGGTTGTCGCCCAATAAAAACCTTTGCGGCGGGCGGCGGCAATTCATTGTAATTCATTGGAGGGTATCACGTTTTGAGCTTGAACACTGAAACTTTGAACACGATCCTTGCCCCGTATATCCGCAGCCTGACCGATGGCAAAACCGCAGAAAATGGCGTTTGGGAAGCCATCAACTGCTTTGGCACAAACTGGGATATCGATGCGGTGGATTTTCCTGCCATGTTTGCCCAGGCCACACAGCAGGCCCGTGCCGTGATGGACACGCCCGCCCTGCAGCCCATTGGCGGCATGCAGGCCCTGATGATGCGCCCCACGGAAGTTGAGCTTGTGCGCGAGTGTTTTCGCTGGCTGTTCAATGATGATGACGGTGACCTGAAAAAACGCCAGGGCCGCGTGGAAATGTTTGCCGACCAGGTCAACGGCCGTTTCCGCCGTTGCCTGCCGCGCATGGCCAAGTTCACTCAGACGGCCGGCAGCGCCGCGCTGTATCTGAGCCTGCTGGAGCCGGAGGATAACTACTTCTTTGTTCCCGCCGAAGCCAAAGCCTGGGCCGCCTATTTCGGCTATGACGAAGACTTTGGCACCGGCGCGGCCTTTAACCTGACCCAATATTACGCCATGTGCGATGACCTGCTGAACGAACTGCCCAAATACGATGAGCTGACCCGCCTGCACACCGAGCGGCTGAAAAACACCATGCACGGCATCAATGACCAGCTGCATCTGCTGGTGTATGATATCATGCACAGCGCCTATGTAAACGGCTATTACCCCAAGGGCTTTTCCCGCACGGCAACCGCCAAGGAACGCACCAAGGCCGTGAAACAGAAAGCCGAGCGCGCCGACCTGTGCATGCAAATCGCCGAAAAGGAGCAGAAATTGCAGGAGCTGCTGGCAAGCCCCACTGCCCTGCCCGACCTGACCGGCTGCGAAGTAACCCACAAGATGTTCGGCGTGGGCAAGGTACTGCCCTCTACGGATCAGTTCCTGGTGATCGACTTTAACGGCCAGCAGAAAAAGTTCAGCACCACCACCTCCATGACCAGCGGCTACCTGACTGCCAGCGACCCCGCCGTGATGGAGCAGATGCAGGACTACCAGGCATACACCAAAGAAAAAGACCAGTTGGAAAAAGAGCTGAAAACTATGAAGAGCAACTTGCTCAATATGGGCTAAGATCTGCTTCTCGTATTTGCCATTCAGTCCATCTCATTTTCCTGAATATACCGCCCCCGGCTCAGGGCTGACCCTGTGCCGGGGGTACTTTTTACCTTTTTGTGCTGCAAAATATAGGATTGATACAAAAATATCCCGGCAGTTATAAAACTGCCGGGATATTTTGGAGCTGGCGACAGGAATCGAACCTGCAACCTGCTGATTACAAATCAGCTGCTCTGCCAATTGAGCTACGCCAGCACGGCTAAGAAATCCTTAGGTTGTATCTGAAAAGTCGAAAATATCGTCTATTTCTACAAACGTAGCCGGATTTTGCGTTAAAGAGCCTTACATCCTGCTTGTGTTTGCGAAATATCCGTCATTTTCTTTGTTTTCAGATATACCTTAGGAATACCTAAGTATTCTAGCACATGTTGCGGCACCTTGTCAATGCCGAATTATAGGGCAGTAGCGCTCCGAACGGCGCTTATTCTGCCGCGGCCAGGGCGGCCTGCAGCGCGCAGTAATCTTCCAGCGTCAACTGCTCCGGGCGCAGGCGGATATCCAACCCGGCGGCCTGCAATGCAGCGTTCACTTTAGCTTTGGAGATGCCCAGGCCGTTCGCCACGGCATTGGCCGCGGTCTTGCGCCGCTGAGAAAATGCTGCCCGGATCAGGCGGAACAGCCCGGCTTCGTCCCCGTTGGGCGGGGTAACAGGCGGTGTGGTGTGGACATCCAGCTGGATGACCGCGCTGGTCACTTTGGGGGCAGGGTAAAAGCTGCCCGGCTGCACAGTAAACAGCAGCTTGGGTTTGGCGTAATAAGCCACCGCATAGCTGATTGCCCCCGCCTCACGCGTGCCAGGGGCGGCACACAGGCGCTGTGCAGCCTCTTTCTGCACCATGACGGTAATGTTGCGGATGGGCAGTTTTTCTTCCAATAAGCGCATCAGAATGGGGCTGGTGATGTAATACGGCAGATTGGCGCAGACGGCAACGGGCTTATCACCAAATTCTTCCGCCAGTAGGGTGCGCAGGTCCACTTTCAGCACATCTTCCAGCACCAGCTTAAAGTTCTCGTACTCGGCCATTGTCTCGGCCAGGATCGGCGGCAGGCGCTTGTCCACTTCGATCGAAACTACCTTATCCGCGCGTTTGCACAGCTGTTCTGTCAGCACACCGATGCCGGGGCCGACTTCCAGCGCACCCCAGCCGGGGCCAATGCCGGCGGCTTCCGCAATGCGGGGGCAGATGCCGGGGTTGATGATAAAGTTTTGGCCGAACCCCTTGGAAAGTGCAAAGTCGTGCCGTGCGCACACATCACGAATGGTGGAAAGGTCCGTCAGGTTTGGCATGGGGCTGGCACTCCGTTTCTTCTTATACTGTGTTTAGGGCAATACCGCATAATTCTAAGTGCCGATACAGCGAGCGAGGTGCGGCAGCTGCTAAGCCAAAAGCGCAGATAATACTTTGTGTATTATCGAGCATTTTGGCAACGCAGTTGCCGTGCCGCAGCCGCCGGAGCAGTGCTTAAGCCGTCAGGCGGGAATTATGCGGTATTGCCTTTGCTTTTTCACAAAATAACAGCATCCGTATGGTGCCCCCTGCCCGTGGGCCGCCATGCGGATGCTGTTTTGCGTTTGTTATGCTTTTCTGGTAGTGACACCGTACAGGCTGTTCCAGGTTGCGCGGCCCAGCATGCCGTCCGGTTTCAGGTCATGCACTACCTGCCAGGCCAGAACCGCTTCCCGCGTGCTGGCACCGTAACGGCCATCGGTGGTCAGTTCCGGCACCAGGGTTTTCAATTTCTGCTGGGCGCTTTTCACGGTTGCGCCCCAGCTGCCGCGGCGCATGGTAACACCGGGCCAAATCTCCCCTTCCCCGTTTTTATCCGCCCAGGCGCGGTACAGGGCATCCCAGGTATCGCGGCCCACGTGGCCGTCAATTTTCAGCCCCTGTTCCCGCTGAAACCGCCGCACTGCGGTTTCGGTGCTGGTGCCGTAGCGTCCATCCACATTCAGTCCGCCCAGCCAGCGCTGTACCAGGGCAATATCCGGGCCGGATGCCCCCGGCCGCAGCACGGTTCCGCCATATTCCGGCATTGCATTTGCCATAAAAAAGCCCCCTTTGCTGTGTGTTGCAGGCTTGCCGCCCGCCCTCATTTCACACTATGCAAAGGGGGTTCGTTTTGTGTTAAGATATTCTGTATTTTTAAGGCAACACCGCACAATTCCCGCCTAGCGGCTTAAGCACCGCCCCGGCGGCTGCGGCACCTCGCTCGCCGTATCGGCACTTAGAATTATGCGGTATTGCCCTAAATTTCTGCAACGCCTCCAGTAATTTGCAGGGGACGATGCTTGCATCGTCCCGCTGGATGGGCCTTGTTGCATTGCTTGCTTTCAAAAAAACAATCTCCCCCACACACCATGCATTTTCCCAAACGTCCCCGCCGCCTGCCGCAAATCAGGCGGCATTTTTGTGTTCCTTTCCTGTTTTATGGCAACTATCCCCCGCCGCCCTTGATTTTACCCACCAAAACCTTTACAATAAGATTAAATATTACCGCTTTTGCGGAAAGGAAGTAAGATCATGGATCAGTCCAGCAAATACAGCATCAATACCCTGTGCGTACAGGGCGGCTATACCCCCGGCAACGGCGAACCCCGCCAGATTCCCATTGTGCAGAGCACCACTTTCAAATATGATAGCTCCGACGATATGGGCAAGCTGTTTGACCTGCAGGCCAGCGGTTATTTTTATTCCCGCCTGCAAAACCCCACCTGCGATACCGTCGCTGCCAAGATTACCGAACTGGAGGGCGGCACCGCTGGTATGCTGACCGGTTCCGGCCAGGCAGCCAACTTCTTTGCCCTGTTCAACATCTGCAACGCGGGCGACCACATCGTTTCTTCCAGCTCCATTTACGGCGGCACCTTCAACCTGATCTCCGTCACCATGGCAAAGATGGGCATTACCGCCACCTTTGTCTCGCCTGACTGTACCGAGGAAGAGCTGAACGCCGCGTTCCAGCCCAACACCAAGGCTGTCTTTGGCGAAACCATTGCCAACCCCGCCCTGACGGTGCTGGATATTGAAAAGTTTGCCAATGCAGCCCACGCCCACGGTGTGCCGCTGATTGTGGATAACACCTTTGCCACCCCCGTCAACTGCCGCCCCATTGAATGGGGTGCCGATATCGTGACCCATTCCACCACCAAGTACATGGACGGCCACGGCGCAACCCTGGGCGGTGCCATTGTGGACGGCGGCAAGTTCGACTGGATGGCTCATGCCGATAAGTTCCCCGGCTTGTGCACCCCTGATGACAGCTACCACGGTATCACCTATGCCGAGCACTTTGGCAAGGAGGGCGCTTTCATCACCAAGGCAACCGCACAGCTGATGCGTGACTTTGGCTGCGTGCAGAGCCCCATCAACGCCTACATGCTCAACCTTGGCCTGGAAAGCCTGCATGTGCGCATGGCCCGCCATTGCGAGAACGGCCAGGCTGTGGCAGAGTTTTTGGCCAGCCACCCGAAGATTGCCTATGTGAACTACTGCGGCCTGCCGGGCGATAAGTACCATACTGTTGCCGAAAAGTACCTACCCAATGGTTCCTGCGGCGTTGTCAGCTTTGGCGTAAAGGGCGGGCGCGAAGCCGCCGCTGCCTTTATGGGCCACCTGAAGATTGCCGCCATTGAGACCCATGTGGCCGATGCCCGCACCTGCTGCCTGCACCCCGCCAGCTCCACCCACCGCCAGATGAACGACGAGCAACTGATTGCCGCCGGTGTTCAGCCCGACCTGGTGCGCATGAGCTGCGGTCTGGAAGATAAGAACGACCTGATCCACGATATTGCCCAGGCACTTGACCAGATCTGACCGTTAAGGAGTTTACTGTTTATGCCTTTGATCATTCCCAAAGAGCTGCCCGCCTATGGCGAACTTTCGCGCGAGAACGTGTTTGTCATGCACCAGCAGCGTGCGCAGACCCAGCAGATCCGTCCCCTGCGCATCCTGATCTTGAACCTGATGCCCACCAAAATTGTAACGGAAACCCAGCTGGCACGCCTTTTGGCCAACAGCCCCCTGCAGGTGCAGCTGACCTTTTTGCAGACCAAGACCCATGATACCACCCACACCCCGCAGGAGCACATGAAGGCGTTTTATAAAACCTTTGATGCGGTGCGCAATGAGCGCTTTGACGGTATGATCATCACCGGTGCCCCCATTGAGGACCTGGACTATGAGGATGTGGACTACTGGAACGAGCTGTGCGAGATCATGGATTACAGCCGCGAAAACGTATATTCCACCATTCATCTGTGCTGGGGTGCGCTGGCCGGGCTGTATTACCACTTCGGCGTGCGCAAGGTACACCTGCCAGAAAAAATGTTCGGCGTGTTCGAGCACCGCGTGGTGCGGCCCTCCAATCCGCTGGTGCGCGGCTTTGACGAAATATTCTATGCCCCGCACAGCCGCTGGGCCGGGCTGAACCGCGCCGATATTGATGCCGCCCCGGAGCTGCGCATGCTGGCCGAAAGCGATGTTGCCGGCCCCATGCTGCTTTCTACCGAGTCCGGCCGCCAGATTTTTGTCATCGGCCACCCGGAATACGACAAGTACACTTTGGATGCCGAGTACCGCCGCGATGTAAAGGCGGGCAAGGAAATTCATGTGCCGGTCAACTATTACCCGGACGATGACCCCAACAAGGACCCCATTTTCCGCTGGCGTGCCCATGCGCACCTGCTGTATACCAACTGGCTGAACTACTATGTCTACCAGAACACCCCCTATGACCTGGATGATCTGGAAGCCGTGGTGGACCCGCCCCGCACCTGAGGAGGACGTATGCCGAAGATCAGTGCCTGTATTGTGGCATACTGTGATTATGATGAAGTGTGCGCCGCTGTGCGCAGCGTGCTGGCCAACACCCCCGGCGATGACTTTGCCCTGTATGTGGTGGATAACGCCAGCCCGGATGGCTGCGGCCCCCGCCTGGCGCAGACAGATTTTGGCGATGCTCGCGTGCAGGTAATCTGCCTGCCCAAGAACCTCGGCTTCGGCAAGGGCCACAACAGCATTATGGACCGCCTGACCAGCGATGTACACTTTATCCTGAACCCGGATGTGATCATTCACGATGACATCCTGCCCCAGATGGCGCAATGGCTGCTGGACCACCCCGGCGTTGTGATGGCCACGCCGCAGCTCTATTTTCCGGATGGGCGCATCCAAAACCTGCCGCGCCGCAAGCCCACCCCGTGGCTGCTGCTGGCCCGCCAGCTGGCCCCGCGGTTTGGCGGTGTGATGCAAAAAGCTGACGAACATTACACCATGCAGGATGAGGACCTGACGATCCCCCGCCCCATTGAGTTTTGCACCGGCAGCTTTGCCGCCATCCGCACCGATGTGTTCAAAACCATCGGCGGTTTTGACCCCGAATACTTTATGTATGTGGAGGATGCCGACCTGACCCAGCGTGCTCTGCGCCAAGGGTTTGTCTACCTGCTGCCGCAGTTCACCGCCACCCACGCCTGGCACCGCGACCCCATGCGGGACGCAGGCAAGTTCAAAATGCAGTTGAAGAGCATGGGCCGGTATTTCAAAAAATGGGGCATCGGCAAGGGGAATGTGTAAACGGGTTATTGTTTCAGCAAAAAACACTTGCACTTATTGAGACCGCAGAGGTGCATATTGTGCGCACCTGCCGCCTCTTCTTCGTCATCTCCCAAATTTAGCACTTGACGCACACGGCGTGAACAGATATAATAGAAATGTTCACGAGGTGTTGCGCAGCTGGTAGCGCGCGTGGTTTGGGACCACGAGGCCGCAGGTTCGAGTCCTGTCACCTCGACCAAAATAAAAGCCGTAGATTCGTTAGAGTCTACGGCTTTTTCTTTTGCAAGTACACACTTGCCTATTTTCTTTGTAAGTCGTGCACCAAATCCCTGTACACATCCGGATTCGCTTCCTTTAGTTCATCCATCGTTCCAGCATCTGGATGATGTTTGAGCGCGATCGTTGTTTTCCGCTGGCGAAGGAATCCATCTGTTCCGAATTGAAAACAAAGCACGTTTCAAATTTATCCTGATCGGGAACCAGCGCACCGTTTAATGAACTATAAGAAATCTTTTTAATATGAGTTGTTTTTGGATCGTTTTATCATCCGCTTTGTTATTAAGGCAATACCGCATAATTCTAAGTGCCGATACGGCGAGCGAGGTGCGGGCAGATATTTTTTGTTATCGTTTTCTTTCTTGTGTATTTTCCCCTTGGCTGATACAATGTAGAAAAAACAGTTAAGGAGCATCCCCCAATGATTCGTGAAATTTGCAAAGACGAGACTTTTCTTGCGCAGAAAGCCGCACCCGCCACGGCGGCGGATCTTGGCGTAGCGCAGGACCTGATGGAAACTCTGATTGCCCACAAGGATGGCTGCGTGGGTATGGCGGCAAACATGATCGGCGTGAACAAACGCATTATCGCTTTTGAGAATGACGGCGAATACATGGTCATGTTCAACCCGGTCATCGTCAAACAGTCTGGAGCCTATGAAACGGACGAAGGCTGCTTATCGCTTACCGGCACGCGGAAAACCAAGCGCCACAAAGTCATCAAAGTGCAGTGGCAGAATGAAAAATTCCAGACGCGGCTTAAAACGTTTACCGGCTGGACGGCGGAAATCATCCAGCACGAAATTGACCACTGTGAGGGAATTTTGATTTAACCTTTTTCTTTTTCCTGCATTTGGCTTTCGTTCAGCAGGTTCAGTTGTTTCAAACCTCTTTCCAGTGTGCCTCAATGGCAGCGCGGTTCAGCTGCTCACCGATCACGATGATCACTTCCTGCGCTTTGGCAATGGGCTTTAAGGTCATGGCGTCGCGGCTGGCGTTCAGCTCCAGCCAGCCATTTCCATCCGAGGTAAAGCCCTTAATGCGCATAATGCGGCCGCAGGAGGCATCGGCAAACAGTTCATTCACCACTTCTTTCAGCCGCGGCAGGGGTAAGTGACGGTCGATAAAATAGAGCGAAGAAAACACATCGTGCTGGTCAAAGTGCATTTTTTCATAGCTGGCCTGCTTGCTGCCGCAGGCGGCAACGGCGGCCAGGTCCTGCGGGGTCAGGTCCTCCCAGTTTTTGCGCAGTACATCTGCGCCAAAGCGGCGGGCGCAGCCGTTTTGCTCCAGCGCGTGGTTCAGGTAGTTTACCGTGGAATCCATCTCGGCCGGGGTAGCCAGCTGGCTGCGGCTCAGCACCACCATGCCGGCATTGGCGGTTTCGGACGCCAGCAGGTAGGCCGACTGGGGCGAAAGCTGCTGCTCCTGCTTGGCATCCACAATAGCAATCACGTTGCCCATACGGTACCACTTATCCAGCGGTTCGTCGTGCAGGATGTCAAAAAATTCATCTACATCAAAAATACCGCTCGGCTCAATAATGACCCGGTCAAAGCCCTGCATGGCCAGCGAGATCAATTTGGTGCGCATCCGGCGCTGGTGGGTATCGCAGTCGCACCCGCCGCTGATGCTTTCCATATCGCAATGGTCGCCCAAAATATCCTGCAGCAGCATAACATCCACATTGACTGCGCCAAAGTCATTTTCCAAAATGCAGACATTCCAGCCCTGCTGAACCATATAGCGGGCATAGTGCCGCATAAAAGTCGTTTTGCCAGAGCCAAGAAAGCCGGTGATCAAATCGACCTGTACCATAGTTGTTCCCCTCCTGTTGGTGGTAAATTGCTTGTGCCTGTTATTATATCACATTTTTATTCAGTTTGCTTCATCAAACCCAAATTCAAAAAGAAAAACCGCCACACAGGTCCCTGTTCCTGTGCGGCGGTTTTTCCTTGAAAAGAAGAAAAAAGAGAAAGAGGAGTGGATGAAAAAAGTCTGCGTTGTTCCCCTGGGCATTTGGCAATGCCCCAACGGTGTTCGGGTCCCTGTTCCCTGGCACCGTTCCTTTTGGGAACAACTATAGAATACCCGATAGATGTGAACAATTCGTGATAAAAAATTCAACATTTTGCAAAAAGCGCCGCGCAATTTTCCATATTTCAAAGGCTGTGGCGGTTATTCTTCCTGTGCGGGGTGTAAATTTGCCCAGCAATACGCTATAATGGGGTTAGATTGCGGCAGCAGCCGCTGCCATGCAGGAGGGAAAACACCATTGGCAAACCGAATCAATTATGAGCGCGTGATGGAAGAAACCATCGCCGCATTAGAGCGCGATGGCCAGCGCCCGCAGCTGCTGCTGCACGCCTGCTGCGCGCCCTGTTCCAGCGCCACGTTGGAACGTCTGGCCGACCATTTTGACGTTACCATTTTATATTATAACCCCAACATTGCCCCACCGGAGGAATACCACCGCCGGGAAGCCGAACTGGAACGTTTTGTGCGCGATGCCGGGTACGCTGCCCGCGGCATCACGGTGGTGGAGCTGCCGTATGACCCGCAGGAGTTTTACACTGCGGTAAAAGGGCTGGAAAACGAGCCGGAGCGCGGCGAGCGCTGCACCGTGTGTTACCGCATGCGGCTGGAACGCGCCGCCCAGTACGCCAGGGCACACGGCTTTAACTGGTTCACCACCACCCTTTCCATCTCCCCGGTCAAGGACCCTGTGCGGCTGAACACCATCGGCTGCGAACTGGCCCAACAGTACGGCCTGAACTACCTGCAAAGCGAGTTCCGCAAAAAGGACGGTTACAAGCGCAGCCTTGCTTTGAGCGCAGAATACGGCCTGTACCGGCAGGATTACTGCGGCTGCATTTTCAGCAAGCAGGAACGCGGCGTTTGATTGCAAGGAGAAATGTTTCATGCCAAAACATGTTTTAGTGGCTCTGCCATTGAGCGATGCCCAGCGCAGCGCCTTGCAGGCCAGCGTGCCGGAATATGAATTTATCTTTGCCCAAACCGAAACCGTTACCCTGGCCCAGGTGCTGGAGGCAGATATCATCATGGGCAATGTGCCGGTAGAGCTGATTTGCCAAAACCACCATCTGGAATGGTTCCAATCCAACTTTGCGGGACCGGATACCTATCTGGTGCCGGGCGTGCTGCCGGAGCAGTGCCTGGTGACCAACGCCACCGGTGCTTACGGGCTGGCCATCAGCGAGTGGATGCTGGGCTTGTGGCTGGGGCTGCAGAAGGATCTGTTTTTGTACCGGGACCGCCAGACGCAGCACAAGTGGGATGCCATCACCCGCCAGGTGCGGCCGGTGGCCGGGTCCCGCGTGTTATGCGTTGGCATGGGAGATATCGGCTCTAACTTTGCCATGCGCGCCCACGCCCTTGGGGCCGAGGTTGTCGGCGTGCGGCGCAGCATGCGCCCCGGTGCCCCCTGCCCCGATTACTGCCTGCGGGTGGTACCCCAAAGCGAACTGGACGCCGAGCTGCCGCAAGCGGACCTGGTTGCCCTGAGCCTGCCCGGCACGCCGGAAACGCTGCACATGTTTGATGCCGCCCGCCTGGCCCGCTGCAAGCAGGGGGCAATTCTGCTGAACGTGGGCCGTGGTTCCACGGTGGACTGCCTTGCCCTGGCCGATGCCGTACACAGCGGGCATTTGTTCGGTGCAGCGCTGGATGTGACTGACCCAGAGCCTCTGCCGTCAGACCACCCGCTGTGGAGCGAACCGAATGTGATCATCACGCCGCACATTTCCGGGCGGTTCAGCCTAGCCAAAACACTGGATAACATTGTAGAAATCTTTATCCATAACCTCAAGCTGTACGCTGCTGGGCAGCCGGTGGACAACCAGGTCAGCCGCACCACCCACTATGTCAGCGGCGGCAGTGGCGGCCAGCGGCTGGTGTGCGGCATGCCGTAAAGGTTCTTATTTTCAACCATTCTGCGCCAAAATATTGCATAACTCCTTTGGGTATTGTAGAATAGTGGTGTTCGCTGATTCTGCAACACACAGAGGAGTTTTTATGTTATACCAACTATTCTGGCTGTTTTTGGCCTTTTCGTTCCTGGGCTGGTGCCTGGAAGTTGCTGCCACCGCAGTGCGGCTGGGCCAGTACCGGGACCGCGGCGTGCTGCACGGGCCGCTGTGCCTGGTTTACGGCATTACCGGCTGCCTGATCACCATTGCCCTGCGGGAATTGAGCGGCGGGTGGTTCTTCCTGTTTTTGTTCAGCGCGCTGTATGCCACGGTGGTGGAATGGATTGCCGGGCATTTGCTGGAGCACTACAGCCACACCCGCTGGTGGGATTACTCTGACTGCAAATGGAACCTGGATGGGTACATCTGCCTTTCGGCTTCCATCGTCTGGGGTGCCCTGGGCCTGGTAACCGTCAAGTGGCTGGTGCCGCTGCTGATGCGTTTGTACCAGCTGGTACCCGCCGGGCTTGCGCATGTTCTGTTGTGGATCTTTGCCATTTTGCTGGTCATTGATCTGCTGGGCACCGCGCTGACCCTGGGCGGCCTGCGCTACAAGCTGCCCAGAGTGGACGAGGTCAACAACCGCCTTGCCAACCTGACGCTGCGGATGGGGTTGTGGATTTTTGACCGCACCGAGCGCCGCATGCGCACCAAGGCCCCGCAGCTGGACCTGATACGCCCCAAGCGCACCAAAAGCACGGTGTTTGCTGCCGGGTGCAGCTTTTACAAAATCTTTTTGCTGTTTGTAATCGGCGCGTTCCTGGGCGACATTACCGAAACGATTTTCTGCCGCATTACCGCTGGATATTGGATGAGCCGTTCCAGCCTGGTGTGGGGACCTTTCTCTATTGTTTGGGGCCTTGCCATTGCGCTGGTCACCCAGGTTTTGTACAAGTACAAAGACCGTTCGGCATTCTGGCTGTTCGGCATGGGCACCCTGTTGGGCGGTGCTTACGAGTATCTGTGCAGCGTGTTTACCGAAATCGTGTTCGGCGCGGTATTCTGGGATTACAGTGCCCTGCCGTTCAACCTGGGCGGGCGTATCAATCTGCTGTACTGCTTTTTCTGGGGGCTGGCCGCCGTGGCATGGTTCAAGGTGCTGTTCCCGCCGTTGGACCGCTTGATTGAAAGCCTGCCCCGCCGCGGCGGTACCATTTTGACCTGGTGCCTGGTGGTATTTATGGCAGTCAATATGATCGTCAGCTCCGCCGCGCTGATTCGTTATGACGCCCGTTTGGAGGGCGTTGCCGCCCAGACCAGTCTGGATACCCTGCTGGACGAGCATTTCGACGATTCCTATATGCAGCGGGTCTACCCCAAGCTGGTGCACATGAATTAAATCATTTTAGTCACAGATTGTCATAGATAAATAACAGGCCCACGCCGGGATGTTCTCCTGCGGCGTGGGCCTGTTGTTGTTTGGTAGTTGTTTTTTATGTGAGTAGTTTTGGAGTTGGTTCGGGGAATTTGCTCACAAATTGAATCGTGGGGATACATGTGAAACGTTTGATACAGCCCGTCACCCGGGACGATGCGAGCATCGTCCTCTACAGAATAAATTTTGCACACACAATGTGGCAAGCCCCCCTGGCGGGGTCGGGTGACCCCGTCCTACCTGGAGCCTTTTCCCATCTCCAATTCCTAATTTCTTATTCCTAATTCTGCCGCAACTCCTCACTCCTACCTCCTAACTCCTACTCGTGTTCCGCCCAATCGCGGCTTCGGCCCACGGCTTTGTGCCAGCCAGCCAGCAGCTTTTCGCGTTCCGGAGCTTCCATGTTGGGAGTAAAGGTCATGTTGCAGTGCCACAGGCTGCGGATTTCCCCACGGTCTTTCCACACGCCGGTGGCAAGGCCCGCCAGGTAGGCAGCGCCAAGGGCCGTTGTTTCGCGGATGGCCGGGCGCAGCACGGTTTTGTTCAGGATGTCCGCCTGGAACTGCATCAAAAACTGGTCGCGGGAAGCACCGCCATCCACTTTCAGGGCGGTGATGGGCTGGCCCACATCCAACTCCATCGCGTGCACCAGGTCATAACTCTGATAAGCGATGGACTCCTCCGCCGCGCGGATGATATGGTTCTGGGTGGTGCCGCGGGTAATGCCCACAATGGCCCCGCGGGCGTACATATCCCAGTAGGGTGCGCCCAATCCGGTAAAGGCCGGAACAATATACACCCCGCCGTTATCCGGCACCTTCTGGGCGTAATACTCCGAATCCCGGCTTTCTTGGATCATGCGCAGGCCATCGCGCACCCACTGGATGACCGCCCCGCCCACAAACACACTGCCCTCCAGTGCATACTCCACCTTGCCGTTCAGGCTGATGGCAATGGTGGTCAGCAGGCCATTTTTGCTGCGGCAGATGGTATCGCCGGTGTTCATCAGCAAAAAGCAGCCGGTACCATAGGTGTTTTTGGCTTCGCCTTTGGAAAAACAGCCCTGGCCAAACAGTGCGGCCTGCTGGTCGCCCGCAATACCGGCCACCGGCACCTGTACGCCGCACAGATCGGTGTAACCGTAAATCTCGCTGGAATCCGTCACACGCGGCAGCATGGCGCGGGGAATATCCAGCGCGTTCAGCAGTGTATCATCCCAGTCCAGCTTCTGGATATTATACAGCATGGTGCGGCTGGCGTTGGTTCGGTCCGTTACATGCACCTTGCCGCCGGTCAGCTTCCACACCAGCCAGCTGTCCACCGTGCCAAACAGAATTTCTCCCGCCTGTGCGCGCTCCCGTGCGCCCGGCACATAGTCCAGAATCCACTTGATTTTGGTTGCGGAAAAGTAGGCATCCGGCACAAGGCCGGTATTCTCTTTGATATACTCTGCCATGCCCGGCTGGCTGAGCAGCTCATCCACCAACGGTGCAGTGCGGCGGCATTGCCACACAATGGCGTTATAAATGGGGCGGCCGGTCGCTTTTTCCCACAAAATCGTGGTTTCGCGCTGGTTGGTAATGCCGATGGCGGCAATATCATGCGCATCCACGCCGCTTTGGGCTACCACCTCGTTCATCACGCCATACTGGCTGAACCATATCTCCATGGGGTCGTGCTCCACCCAGCCCTGCTGGGGGTATAGCTGCTCAAATTCGCGCTGGCGCACGGCAATAATATTCTGCTCATTATCAAACAGGATTGCCCGGCTGCTGGTGGTACCCTGATCCAGCGCAAGAACATATCTGCTCATCTTCAACCTCCCTGTTGATGGGTAACGGGGCTAAGGCAATACTGCACAATTCTAAGTGCCGATACGGCGAGCGAGGCACGGCATCTGCGTTGCCGCAGCCGCCGAAGCGGTGCTTAAGCCGTAAGGCGGGAATTGTGCGGTGTTGCCCTAACTCCCCGCTGTTTTTATTCCACTTTTTCCATGTTACGCGTTGCCACAACATCCACGCCGGTGCCGCACACGTTAGGCAGTACCACATCCCCGGTATGCACGGGGGCTTGCAGAGCCGCGGTATTCAGCGCAGCCATCACGGAAAACATCGTTTCCTTTGGCACCGCCTGCGCGGTTTTGACCGGGCAGCGCGGGTACAGCCCACCCGTAATGCGCACGGTGCTGGTAATGATGCGGGTGGGGTGGGTCAGTTCCTCTTTGCCGTATGCAGCGCCGTTGGGGCAGGCATTGCCGGTCACGGCATAGTCATTTGCGGTGTCCACCCGCAGATGGCACCCCTTGGGGCAGCAGATGCAGATCAACTCTTTTATTGTTTCTGTCATGATTGCGGCACCTCCTCCACAGCAACGATCAGCGGGCCGTCCGCTTTTTGCAGCAGAGCTTTGGGCAGCGTAATGTGCTCCATCTCCCCCGGTGCCAAGCGTTCCCGCTTAAAGGCGGCAATTTTGTTTGGTCCGCAGCGCACCGTTATGGTGCTGGGCCCATAATTGCGCCGCACACGGAACGATACGCTCACGCTTTTCTGCACGCCGTCCAGCCGGATATGCTGCGGCACGGTGTAGCCAATGCCCTCCCCCGCTGCCAGCGGCAGAACGGTTTCGGTTTCTATCTCGCCATTTTGTACATAGGCTGCCGCGGCTGCACCGGCGGTTTCGCTTTCGCCGGAAACAAAATCCACCAGATCGTGCACATGCACCACGTTGCCGCAGGCAAATACACCGGGGATCTCGGTTTCCATATTTTCATATACCACGGCCCCCTTGGTGTGGGGGTCCATGGCAATACCTGCCTGGCGGGTCAACTCGTTTTCGGGGATCAACCCCACACTGAGCAGGATGGTATCCACATCAAACTCCATCTCGGTTCCAGGGATAGGGCGGCGGTTTTCATCCACCTTGGCAACGATGGCTTTTTCCACTCGCTTTTTGCCCTGAATTTCCACAATGGTGTGGGATAAGTACAGCGGAATATCAAAATCCTGCAAGCACTGCACAATGTTGCGGGTCAACCCGCCGGAATAAGGCATCACTTCCACGCAGGCGAGTACTTTGGCTCCCTCCAGCGTCATACGGCGCGCCATGATCAGGCCGATATCGCCGCTGCCCAAAATCAATACCCGTCTGCCCACCAGGTAGCCTTCCATATTTACATAGCGCTGGGCTGCACCGGCGGTATAAATTCCCGCCGGGCGGGTGCCGGGGGTGCCGATGGCCCCGCGGGTGCGCTCGCGGCAGCCCATGCACAGGATAATGCTTTTGGCCTGAATGATCTGGTAGCCCTTGCTGCGGCTGACGCAGTGTACCTGCTTATCGGGGGTCACTTCCAGCACCATGGTGCCCAGTTTCACCCGCACGCCGGTTGTGCGCAGCATCTCGATATAGCGCCCGGCGTATTCCGGGCCGGTAAGCTGCTGGCCAAACCGATGCAGGCCAAACCCGTTGTGGATGCACTGGTTCAAAATACCGCCCAGCTCTGCATCGCGTTCCAAAATCAAAATATCGCGCAGGCCATGCTGCCACGCGCTGTACGCCGCCGCCAGGCCCGCCGGGCCGCCGCCGATGATAACAAGTTCAACCATGGTTGCACCCCCTTCCGGTTTTGGTTTCACACAGCAGTACATTGGTGCCGGCTTTGTCCTGCAATACATCCAATGGGTCAATGCCTAGTGTTTTGCTGATCAGTTCCAGCACGCGCGGCCCGCAAAAGCCGCCCTGACAGCGGCCCATGCCCGCGTTGCACCGCCGCTTTACACCATCAATGCTCACGGCTGGGATCTCGCTCTGCAAGGCATCCAGAATCTCGCCCTCGGTGATCGTCTCACACCGGCAGATCACGCGGCCATAGGCGGGATTTTTGGCAATCAGCTCCGCCTTTTGCTCCGGCGGCAGCTCCTTGAACCGCACGCGGGTACGGCCATCCTTATACTCCGTCTTTGGCTCCGGCAGGTCGTTGTGGGCTGCCAGAATTTTAGTTACCTCTTTTGCCACAGCCGGTGCACTGGAAAGCCCCGGCGATTTCATGCCTGCCAGGTCAATAAAGCCCGGCGCGCCGTCCGTTTCGCCGATCACGAAGTCCCCGGTATCCACGTTGGCGCGCACACCGGCAAAGTTGCGGATGGACTCGCCAAAGCGGATCCCCGGCACACTGCGCCTGGCCGTTGCCGCCACAAAGGCAAGGCCGTCTGCCGTGCAGGCGGTATCATCCCCCGCTACCGGCTGGGCGTTCGGCCCCACCAGCAGGTTGCCGTGTACGGTGGGCGTTACCAGCACCCCTTTGCCGTTCTCGTTCGGGCACTGGAAGATCACATGGTTTACGCGGTTGCCTTCGCTTTTGTCCAGCAGATAGTATTCCCCGCGGGTAGGTTCCAGCGTAAAGGTGTGCGGCGCGGCCATCTCATGGATGGCCTGGGCGTTCAGTCCCGCCGCATTGACCACATAGCGGGCCGCAAAGCTGCCGTTTGGCGTGGTCAGCTGCCAGCCGCCGTCAATCTTTTCAATGTTGGTTACAGGAGTGCTGCGGTACAGCTCTACCCCGTTGCGCACCGCCACCTCCGCCATGGCCAGCGCAAACTCCCACGGACTGACGATGGCTGCGCTGGGGGCAAACAGCGCCCCGGCCGCTGTAGGGGCAAGCTGCGGCTCCATCGCCAGGGTTTCCTCCGCTGTCAGCAGCCGGATGCCCGGCACGCCGTTTGCCACGCCGTTCGCGTACAGCTTTTTCAGGTGGGGCAGCTCTGCCTGGCTCAGCGCCAGCACCAGGCTGCCGCACTGGCGGTAGGGCACATCCAGCCGGGCGCAGATTTCCTTTGCCAGCGCCACGCCCTGCACATTCAGGCGGGCCATTTGGGTGCCCGGTTCCGGGTCATACCCGGCGTGCAGGATGGCGCTGTTTGCCTTCGTTGTTCCATCCGCCACATCGTTTTCTGCTTCCAGCACTGCCACATGCAGCGGATAGTGCGACAGTTCATACGCTGCAGCTGCACCAACCACACCACAGCCAATGATTGCTACATCCAGCATAACTACCTCCCAGTTGTATTGGTCATTCAGGATGCAAAAATCCATCCTGGCAACATGGTTTCCATTGGTTTAATCATAGCGTTAAATGCACAAAAAATCAAGTTCAAGTTGATTTATTTTGCACATTTCGTCGTCATTGTGTAGACAGCGGAATAGAGGTCCGCTGCTTTGCTTGCTGCTGCCTTTCTATGCAAAAAGCTGCCGCACCTGGCTTTCCCGGTGCAGCAGCTTTTTTGATATGATGATATATTATAACGACTGTCTTTTCACTTTTGCAGGCGGTGTCATGCTGCACTTCCTCGTTATGCTGCCGTGCGCTGTTTGCGCTGTTCGGCACGGTTCAGGTACATGTAAAACGCAATGTTCAGCACAACGCCCACTGTGGTAGATACCGGGGCGGCAAGGCCGATCTTGGTCAGGCTGGCGTTCGGCTGAATGCTCATGAAATATGCCATCGGCAAACGCACCAACAGCGTCTGGACCAGGCCCTGAATCATAACCCAGAGGGTTTTATTGTTGCCGTTAAAGTAACCCACCATGCTGAACAGAATCGCCGTCACAATAGTTTCGGGTGCAAAGCCTTTCAGGTACTCAAAGCCTTTCTGTACAACCTCTGCATCGGTGGAGAAAACGCCCGCCAACAGGTCGCCCCTGAACATAACAAGGGCAAACACCGCGCAGCCAAACATCAGCCCCACCCCAATACCAGTCAGCATCGCTTTTTGGGCGCGCTTGGGGTTGCCCGCACCCACATTCTGCGCCACAAACGAAGCCATCGACTGCATCAACGCGCTGGGGATCAGCATGGCAAAGTTAACGATCTTGCAGGCAACGCCATAGCCGGAGGATGCAGCCAGACCCAGGCGGTTGACAAAGGCGCAGAGCGCCAGGAAAGAAAGCTGGGTCAAAAATTCCTGCAAGGCCAGCGGCAGACCGATCTCCAGGAATTTCCGGCACTGTACGTCGAGGCGAAAATCCGACTTTTTGATGGTAAACGGGAGATCTTTCTTCACCAGCATTACAATGGCGAACACCACGCTGACAGCCTGTGCCAACACCGTTGCCGCCGCAGCACCGGCAGCATCCATCTTGAGCCCGGCCACCAGCAGCAGGTCGCCCGCAATGTTGACAATGCAGGCCACCAGCACGAACAACAACGGGGATTTGCTGTCGCCCAGACCGCGGAAGATGGCGGCCATCAGGTTGTATGCCACAATAAAGAAAATACCGCTGCCGCAGATGCGGATGTAGCTTGCGGTAAGGCCAATGGCTTCCTCCGGAGCCTGCATCAGCACCGCAATGGGCCGTGCAAATGCGACCAGCAAAATAAACAGAACCACGGACATAATGGCAAACACCACCGCGGCACCGCCAAGCACCGCCCCGATCTGCTGGGGTTTCTTCTCACCAATATAGCGGGCAATCAAAACCGTAACGCCCATGGCAAGCTGCGTTACCACAAAGGTGACCAGGTTCAGCAGCTGGCTGCCGGTAGAAACCGCCGAAAGCCCCGCCGTGGAGCCAAAGTGCCCCACCACCAGCAGGTCAACCGCGCCATATGCCGCCTGCAGCACCAAAGCTCCGAGTACCGGCAGCATAAAAAGGGAAAGTTTTTTTAAAATGCTCCCTTGCGTAAAATCTGTTTTATCTGTGTTCAAGTGAATTTTTCCTTTCCGACATGATTTTGTATATCTTTTCAATCGTCTGGACCGTGCAGGCTGCATCCGCATCCGAAATGTCAGCCACAAGCGGCGCCAGCTGCGCAAAGAACTCGGTGTTGTGCACCTGCGAAAGCTGGCGGCCGCTTTCCGTAATAGAAAGGTAGGTCACGCGGCCATCCTGCTCCGATGCGATTTTTTTCAGGTAGCCTTTATCCTCCATCTCTTTGACCGTGCGCGTAACGCCGGGGCGCGGCAAGTTCAGCGCATCGCTGATGTCCGAAACCTTTACCCGAACGCCGCGGCGTTCCAGTTCCTCGATGGTATCCAGATAGTGAATATAAGAAGGGCTGACTCCTTTTGGCAGCGCCGGCAGCAGCTCCCGCACCCGCTTTGCCTGGTAACAGGCATCCAGCAGCGCCTTCATGTTCTCTGTTGTCATATTTCCTCCTTGTAATTGCCTTTGATAATTATCACGGTTAATTATAGTGAGAATGTACGGGTTTGTCAACAGGGTTGTAGGGGAAATTTTGCGACAGGTTACAGATATAGAAAAAAGCCCATTGAAGTATAGTGGCTTCAATGGGCTATGGGATATTGGAAAGGTTATCATAGGAATGATGTAGGTCTTCGCAGTACTCACTGCTCTATTATGTGTAGCTTCCTTTTGTTCGTTACGCTTGCCATTCTCTAGCCAGCGCGTGATGTAGTCAGTAAACGACATGTTTGCACCCGGTTCAAGAGACAAATCTCCATGTTCTCTCAAGTACACATCTCGCCTTGCTATTACATCCGCTTTTCTTTTTCCTTGAAATTCTTTAAAACGTCTCTTGCCGTTTTTATACCGGCCAAGATTCAACATAGCGTGCCATACGCCTTTTGTATCCTGGTACACGGAGCCTTCTCCGTTTCCCCGACGAGCTTTTCCTGACATAAAAAGAACCTCCTAAAAAGTCGCTCACTTGGTCGCTCAAAGCATTAGGAAAAGTATGTAAAAATCGGGAAAATTAGGGAAAACAGAGTTTTAGCATATTCAAGGAAAAAGAAAAACCGCTCACATATTCAACGCCTTCACGTTAAATTTATGAGCGATTTTGGTTGGGCCGGCCGGATTTGGCAAGCCGCGCCCTAAAAACAGTCCGCTGGACTGTTTTTACCCGGCGGGACGTGGGACGCCGGGCACGGGCTGTTCAAATTCGGCCTATGTTCTCCCGCCGCCGTTTATTACAAATAAAAAGATGCAACCCCCTGCGAGGTTGCATCTTGGTTGGGCCGGCCGGATTTGAACCGACGCAATGGAGGAGTCAAAGTCCTCTGCCTTACCGCTTGGCGACGGCCCAGCAAAAGAAAAGACCGCGCAGCATAATCACTGTGCGGTCTTTGGTGGGGTGCCTAGAGAGATTCGAACTCTCGGCCTCCAGAGCCACAATCTGGCGCGCTAACCAACTGCGCCATAGGCACCATAGAATGCGCCCGAAGGGACTTGAACCCCTGGCCCACTGCTTAGAAGGCAGTTGCTCTATCCACCTGAGCTACGGGCGCACGTTGTTATCCCATTGGGTTCTGATATGGTTCGCAGCTGTGAGTCGAAGCATGCTGCGAGAAGTATAATACCATAGCCCCGGGGTTCTGTCAAGGGAAAATCAAAACTTTTTTGCACTTTCTTCAAAAACTGCCTCACAGCAGCCACATCCCTGCGAAGCCAAAGACCAGCCCGAAGGCTGCACCGGCCAGCACATCCCGGATGAAATGCACCCCGGACAGCACCCGCAGCAGACAGATGAGGGCGGCGATGGCCAGCATCCCGACGCCGACGGCGGGGTAGAAGTAGAGCCACACCATCCCAAGGACGGCGGCGCTCAGAGCGTGGCGGGAGGGGCAGGAATTGCCGCGGGTGCTCTTCGGGACGAGGGGGACAAAGCCCGGCTGCTCATAAGGGCGGGGAAAGTTGAGTCTGGCCCGCAGGAGGGTGCCCATCCAGAACGCCAGCCCCGGCACAAGGATGGCCCGGGCGATGACCTGCATAAAATCAAGAGCGCCGCCGCCCCGCCCGGCGCGGAGCATCGCAAACCACCGGAGGTTGAGCAGCAGAAGG
>OIBY01000113.1_pt1 | contig 26696 bp, 24 predicted proteins | sample 1581201 | NCBI WGS metagenome assembly OIBY01 (sample SAMEA3882540, study PRJEB24775) | human gut metagenome | biome: human-associated habitat; feature: intestine environment; material: feces | place: Netherlands | collected 2009/2010 | reverse complement strand
GGAGCTTCCGGCTTGATGTGAAAGGCAGCGACAAAGCCTTTAACTTCTGCTACCGGGGCGAGGGCGAAAGGCTGTTTGTCTTTGAAGCACCGATCTTTATTCTTTTGGTGCTATAAACTTATATTTTCCCTTTCCAAAGCCGCTGACAGGCTCGATCAAATCCGCATTTTTCAGTTTTGTAATGAGATTGCCTGCGGCAGTAACGGAATCCTTTGTGATAGCAGCGATGTCGGAGCGACCAAAGACACCATCGATGCCCATATTTGCAAATACCGCTTTCGCCTTTGCAATCGTCCCTTGGCTTGCGTTCAGCCGGTCAATCGCAACCTCAATCGCAACATTTTCGTCCTCAATCGTAACCCTGTTTGCGGTTGCCACAGTTCCGTAATTCAGATTATAGAGTGTAACTTGAAAAGAGCTGGCATCCGAATAGAATTTAGGCTCCAGCTCGTCGCGGTAATTGTGAGCGGCGCGGTAGGTTTCCGTGATTTTCTTAAAGCCGCTGCCCTGACGCTCCATATAGCCCAGCCGTCCGAAAATATCTGCAAGAACAGGATTGCGGCGCGTGGAGGAAATGCTGGTCAGATCCCGTTCCTGTATCCGTGTGCCGTCTGCCATACCTCCGGGAGAATAAATGGTAAGACGGTCATCGTAAATGTCGATGTGAACCTCGCTGCCCAAAATCAGATAATCCCGATGGATCAGCGCATTGACAAGCGCCTCAAAAACGCTCCGCTCGCAGTAGTCGGGCATCTCAACACGAGAATCGGCGGTTTTCTTCCAGCGTGTTTTCATATTCCGCTTAACAAAACTGACACCCTCATTGAGCAGAATGATCAAGCTGCCAGAGTATTCCGCGCTGTCAAGTGCATCTACCATACCGCCGCTTTTATCAAGGCCGTTCCAGCGTGTGCAGAACAGGCGGGAATGCCGGATGGGAGAATCGTCTGCAAGCAAGGCGCCTGCATTGGTCAGCTTGCCGTGTTCGTCCCGCATATCGAAGGAATCGAACAGCTTTTCTTCCATGCTGTTGCCCGTCCAAGCCTTATACCGTTCGCGCAGCTTGGAAAAAGCGTAATCCTTGAAATCATACTCGGAAACCAGTTCGTCATAGGTGCGGTGCATCCCCTTGAGAATCAGCTGGTTCAGCGCATAGGACGGAGCAATCACGCTTTCATTGCCGATGCGGATATACGCCTCCATAACGCCGTCTGCTTTGTAGTAATACGGTGTGGAGCGCCCTGCGAACACAGACAGCACAAGAATGTCCTTGCCGTCCTCCCGCTCCGGTGCGAGGACAAAACTCGGATAAGGCGTGATACGCTCTTTAATCAACCGGCTGATTGCCTCTGCATCGGTCTGCGCGTCAGCTAAGCCGACAACATTTCTGTCATTATCAATACCAAAAAACAGCGTGCCTCCAATGCCATTTGCAAAGGCACTGACGCTTTTGAGCCAGCTTTTCGGCTTCTTTACCTCCAGCGCGACCTTGAAATCACATTCGGTCGCTTCTGCAATCCAGCGGTCAATCATCATTCTCACCGTCCTGTCCCTTATTCTTTCCCCTGCTCTTATAAACATTATACTGATTCTTGCACCGGGCGCTGCAAAATGCGGAATTGGCCCGACTGCCGAGGAACACCTTCTGGCAGTGCTTGCACAGCCGCAAGGGTTTTGCGTCGTCCACCAGCATAAAGCTGAACATCATCTGCACGCCCAGCAGCAGGGAATGAAAGTCCCAATAGATGGTGGGCTTGTCCAGCAGTTCAATATGATAGGTAGGCGCAATGCCGCCGAAGGCAGCCATGGCCTTGCGGTAAAGATTTCTTGTATCCTCGTCAATGCTGTCGTAGTCGTTATAGTACAGAATAGAGGTGGTCAGCGTGAACGCCCAATCCTTGAACTGCTGGGCAACCCAATCATACGGCTCGGCATATTCCCGCTGGAAGCTCATGTTCTTCGCCATTGGCTCATCCATAAAGGTCATGGTCAGGGCAATCATCATATTATCCCCGGAAACATTCCAACTGGATTCCACGCCCTTTTTCACCACATCCAATTTGTCGAAGGGATAGAACAGAGCAAGATAATCCTCTGTCGCCATGCTTTCTTCCTTGATGAAGTGATTCTTCGGCAGATAAACCGCCTCGTAGTCCATAAACGACGGCGTAGTGGGCAGTGCCGTCATCAGCCCCAACAGACCGTAATGGGTCACAAAAGCCAAAATTGCCTTTTCCACCTCGTCCTCCGGACTGCGGTTCATCATCAGCATACCAACATTCAGTGCTTCCAGCACCATCTCGGAGGACTCCTTCAGCGGGTTATAGATGTCGGGCTTTGCCGCCTTTTCCGGCGTAATATAGCGTTTTCCGTCCTTGCCGGTCTTGATCTCATAGCGGTCATACCGCACCCAATGGGAACGGGACTGCGCAAACAGATTGTTCATGACGCTGTTCCTCTCAATTCGTAATCCATCTATATATTAACCATATTACCATTGTATCAACCGTCCTTGGCATCGTCAAGGGCGGCTTTCTTTTTTCTCGGCTTCGTTTTATTCTCCCTGCGGATCACGGCATCCTTGCCCATGGTTTGCAGCAGCGCTTCATATTCCTCCATGAACTCGCGCTCCCGCAGCGTAAGGCTATGATCGTTTTCCAGCTTTTCGCTCAGATGCTCATACATCCGCTTTTGCAGCTTTTTCTGAATGGTCATCCGCAGCTTTCGGATATTTCGGTCGGACTGCCCTCGGATGGCGGCAAGCCTTGTGGTGCTGTATTGCTTGACGAACAGGTAATACAGCACCTCCTTCTGCTCATCGCTGAGGGCGAAAAAAAGCTTGGAGAGAAAACGGTTCGCAGTCAGCTCGTGCAGCTCGTATGGACAGGAAAAGATGATGTCGAGAAAGTTTCCCTGACAGAGCTGGCGGAACCTCGGCAGATTCATCCACAGCGGGGCGATCTTCGGATCAGGTACCGCCTGAAACTCCAACGGCACATCCCCACGCAGGTTCTCATAGTCACGTTCCCGGCGCTCCCGGTTCCTGTCCAGCTTATTCCACTCGTCTACTACAGTCAGAAAGTCGGATTCTGTCCGGGCTGCTTCCTCCAGCCGCCGCAGAGCCTCTGCGCGAATTTCACGCTTGAGCCGCTTCTCACTGGTGGGCGCCGCTTCTTCCTCCTCGTCCTCCAGCTCGGCATTATAGTCTCTGGGGTGTTCGTCCTGCTCCAGCTCGCTTTCCAGCTCCAGCGTACGTTCCTCTGCAAGCGCCTCCTCCAGCGTCTCGTCCACCGGCGCACCGTCAGACGCATCCTCCCAATCGGCAAAGCTGTCCTCATCCATTTTAAGACCGGTTTCCTCTATTTGCTCCTCGGCAACTTCTTCCTCATCGGAAAAATCATCATCCCACAGCAGTTCATCCTCCCACGGTTCCATGACAGCTTCACCTCCCCAAAAAAATATTTTTCTTTTTTTCAAAAACAGTTCCGATTTACACTCTGTATTTCTCCTATTAGTAGAGAAAGTAATCTTGACTCAAATTACACAGGTTACTTCTCAAAGCCATCAACGAAGAAAAGGAGGATATGGAACATGGAAAAGCAACAGAAAGACACGGTTGGCTTACAGCCAACGGAACCAAACACATTATATCAAAAACCAACCAATCGCGCAAGGAAGATGCCTATGGAGCAGAACAAACGAGAACAGTTTATCATCCGCCGGATTGGCGGTACAACCTACAAGGTCAGAGTTGTGTTCAACGAAAACGGCGGCGAGACTATGGAGGATAAAATTTTGCGGATTGTACGCAATGATATGGTTACAAACGACGGAACCTATGGTATAATGGAGGCACCACAAATGAGCCGACAGTCTGAAAGGAGCGCATCATGAGCGTGAAACAGGCTGAAAGCAAAATTACCGCTCTCTATGAGCGGCTGTCCCGTGACGATGACAACGCCGGGGATAGCAATTCCATCGTGAATCAAAAAAAATATCTCGAAAGCTATGCCCAGCAGAGAGGCTACACCAACTGTCGGCACTATACGGACGACGGCTGGAGCGGCGGCAATTTCGAGCGTCCGGCATGGAAACAGCTTATCGCGGATATTGAGGCAGGCAAGGTTGCCCATGTGATCGTCAAAGATATGAGCCGGGCGGGGCGCGACTATCTGCAAACCGGCTTTTACACGGAGGTATTCTTCCGGCAACACGGCGTCCACTTTGTCGCCATTGCCAACAGCGTGGACAGCGACGACCAGAACAGCAATGAGTTTGCCCCCTTCCTCAATATCATGAACGAGTGGTATCTGCGCGACCTGAGCCGCAAGCAGAAAACCGCCATCCGCGTCAAGGGCGAATCCGGCAAGCCCACTACCAACTGTGCTATCTATGGCTACAAGAAAGACCCGGAAAACAAATACCATTGGCTGATCGACGAAGAAGCTGCCGCCGTGGTGCGGCGTATCTTCCGTTTGACCATTGAGGGCAAAGGCCCCTACGATATTGCCCGCATCCTCTTTGAGGATAAGGTGGAGACGCCTGCCGTGTACTTCGGCAAGCAGGGCAAGGGCATCTGGAAAAGCAAAGAGGAATTTTCCAACCCGTATAACTGGAGCGGCTATGTCGTGGGACAGATCCTCTCCAAGCCGGAGTATATGGGGCATACGGTGAATTTCCGTTCCCACAAGCAGTCCTACAAGGATAAAAACGCCGTAATGAATCCCAAGGAGGACTGGCTGATCTTCGAGAATACCCACGAGGCCATCGTGGACAGGGAAACATGGGAGCTTGCGCAAAAGCTCCGCAAGACACCAAAGCGCATCGACACGCTGGGTGAAGCGAATCCACTGACCGGCCTTTTGTACTGCGCTGACTGCGGCGAGAAGATGTATAATCACCGCTCCAAAGGCGGCACAGAGAACAATCCCTATCCATCTGACTTCTTCGATTGTTCCTCCTATACCCTCGCCCATCAGAAAAGAACTGCCGCCTGCTGCGGCCACTATATCACGACCAAAGCTCTGCGCACCCTGATTCTGGACACCATCCGCACGGTCAGCACCTTTGCAATTTCCAATCAGGCGGCGTTTATGGAAAAGGTGCGCTCTGCCTCCCAGCTCCGGCAGGTGGAAGCGGCCAAAGATGCCAAGCGAAAGCTGAGCAAGGACAAAAAGCGTATTGCTGAGCTGGACACCATCATCAAAAAGCTCTATGAATCCTTTGCTGTCGGGCGCATTACCGATGAGCGCTTTGACAGTCTGCTGGCAGATTACGAAGCCGAGCAGAAAGCGCTGCAAGCCTCTGTCGCAGAAGCAGAAGAAAAGCTGTCCGCTTTTGCGGAGGACGCCGCCCGTGTGGAGCAGTTTCTGGAGCTGGCAAGGAAGTACACGGACTTCTCCGAGCTGACTACACCCATGATCAACGAGTTTATTGAGAAAATCATCGTCCACGCCCCGGAGCGTATCGACGGTGACCGGGTGCAGGAGGTGGAGATCCACCTTCGCTTTATCGGGCAGTTTGAGCTTCCCGCACCGGAGCTGACCGAGGAAGAAATCAAGCGGCAGGAGCAGCTCAAGCGACATCGCATTAAAAGCCGGGAACGGTATCAGAAAATCAAGGCTGGTGAACACGCTGTCGGTCAGCCTTTCATGCTGACCTGCAAGTGCTGCGGGCAGGAATTTGCATCCAAACGGACGAACACCCTGTTCTGCGGTCCCAACTGCCGGGCAAAATTCTACCGGCAGGAGGCGGCAGAGAGCCGCAGCCGGGCGTGTACCTGCGAAAACTGCGGCAAGGAGTTTATCACAACAAGGTCAGATGTGAAATATTGCAGTGACGATTGTCGGTATGCAGCACAAATCAAACGGCAGGGCGCATGGAAGAAAGCCTTGCGAGAAGCTAAGAACGAGGAAGAAACGAAAACAGCATAAAATAGACGCAGACGGCGGCTTGCCCCAGATTGGGCAGGCCGCCGTTTTTGCGCAGAAATGGAGGTATCATGCGTATTTTTGAAATCGTAAAAGAAAATGTCAATCTGCGGGAGGCGGCAGAGCTGTACGGGATCGATGTGAACCGATACGGCAAAGCACTTTGCCCCTTTCACAACGACCGGAACCCCAGCCTGTATGTGGCCGACGATCATTATTATTGCTTCGCCTGCGGGGAGCACGGGGATGTGATCGACTTTGTAGGCAGACTGTTTCAGCTTTCGCCGTATAACGCGGCGCGGAAGCTGATGGCAGATTTTCATCTCAGCCCGGACAAACCGCCCAGCGCAGCGGCGCTACACGCAAAGCGCATCCGAACAGAAGCACAGCAGCTCATGGAAAACGAGCGGCTGTGCTTTTCTGTTCTGTCAGATTACGCCCGTGTCCTGCGGGACTGGAAGATGCGGTATACGCCGCAGTCGCCTGACGTGCCTGTTCACGCCTGGTTCGTGGAAGCCTGTCACAAGCTCGACCAGGCGGAATATTACTTGGATATTCTTTGTGCTGGCGATTCTTTTGAACGTGCCGAAGTGGTGCAGCAGCAGATGGCAGGGGGAAAGCTGGACAGGCTGCGGCAGCGCTTAGAAAAAATTCACAAGGAGGAAATCGAAGATGGATATGACACCGCAGGCGTGGCCTGACTGGTACGACGGCAAACACATCAATGAAGTGCTGTTCTGCCAGCAGTTTTTGGACAAGCACCCCATGAAATGTGTGCGTGGGCGGCTGTTCACGGTGGATGGGCTGATTGAGGACGAGGGACAAATCGGCAATCTCATTCTGGAGGAAATCTCCGGAGTTCTGACCTCCGGGCTGTCCAAAGTTGTGACAAATCTGCTTGCCAGCATCAAGCTGCAAGCGTATTCGCCGCCGCTGCCCATTGAGACCGACCGTATCCATGTTTCCAACGGAACGTATTTCATAGACGGCAGCTTTACCGTCGTCAAGAGCTACTGCAACAACCGACTGACGGTTGCCTACAACCCTGACGCGCCCACTCCGAAAAAGTGGCTGCAATTCCTGTCCGAGCTGCTGCAACCGGAGGACATTCCCACCTTGCAGGAGTTTTTAGGCTACTGTCTGCTGCCAACCACCAAGGGACAGAAGATGCTCATGCTCATCGGCAAGGGCGGCGAGGGTAAAAGCCGCATCGGTCTTGTCATGCGCTCGCTGCTGGGCGACAGCATGAATACCACCAGCATCCAGAAGGTGGAGAGCAACCGGTTCAGCCGTGCGGATTTGGAAAACAAGCTCCTGATGGTAGATGACGATATGGATATGAGCGCTCTGCCCAAGACCAACTATATCAAGTCCATCGTGACCTCCGAGTGCAAGATGGATATGGAGCGCAAGGGCGTTCAGAGCTACCAAAGCCAGCTCTATGTGCGTTTTCTTTGCTTCGGCAACGGTGCGCTGACCGCCTTACACGACAAGTCCGACGGTTTCTTTCGCCGCCAGATCGTGCTGACCACCAAAGACCGGCCCGCAGGCAGAGCAGACGATCCGTTTCTGGTGGACAAGCTGCTGCGGGAAAAGGAGGGCATCTTCCTCTGGTGTCTGGAGGGGCTGCACCGGCTGATCGGGGACAACTATCAGTTCACAGTCAGCTCAAAGGCCAAAGAAAATATGGAGACGGTCAAGCGCAGCAGCAACAATGTGATTGAGTTTCTGCAATCCGAGGGCTATATCCGCTTTCGGGCAGACAGCGAGGCCAGCTCCAAGGCGATCTATGAAGCCTACACAAGATGGTGCGACGATAATGCGCAGAAGCCCATGTCTGCCAACCGGGTCAGCTCTGAGCTTGCACAAAATGAGCGGCTTTACAACGTGGAGGCCACCAACAATGTCCACGTCGGCGGCAAGCGGGTGCGTGGCTTTATGGGCATTGAGGTAGTCAATCCGCTGCCGTATTGAAAACGAGAAACGGACTTCAAAATTGCCGTACACGCCGTACACTCTGTACGGCTGTTTTTGATTCCATCCTAAAAAACCCCTTTTGCTTGTGCGCACCGTGAAGCATTTCACGGCAGCGTGTAAAATCTGTCGCCAAATCGGCGGCCGGTACGCAAAACCGGCGTACAGAAGCGTACAGAAGGCGGGCTTGCCGTACCAAACCGTACACCGACGGCTCTATTTTGCTATTCCAAAATCAATGCTTGTGAAATCCGTGAAGATTTTTGCCGCAGGTCGAACGGACTGCACCATCCGGTGATTTACCGAAGCGCGAAGGCGCTGCACCTGACGGCGGCATATTCTGCCGTTCCGTATGCTCTCACACAGAACGATGAAGCCGATAGGGCGAAGTTGTGAACAGGGCATCACGGACGGAAATCTGAGCGGATTTGCGGCATGGCAGATTTTTCACTGCAAAGCGCACACAGTTCACTTACTCAAAAACCAATATCACGAGAATATGGAGGTAAAAAGTTGATGAAATCCAATCTGAGAAATGAGATCAAGTCGTACATCGTCCGTCAGGGCATGACCATGCAGGAGGTGGTCGATCTGCTGCGGGACGAACACGGCTGGTCTGACAGCGTTTCCAACCTTTCAAACAAGCTCCAGCGGGAGTCCCTACGCTACACGGAGGCTGTCCAGCTTGCCGACGCACTGGGGTACGAAATCGTCTGGCAACGGAGAAAGTGAGGAGGGATTTTTATGACAGAGGCAGAGAAGAAACTGTTGCAGGCGCAGCACCGATTGGAGGAAGCGCAGGCCAGAGACAGAGTCAAGGAGCGCAAAGCCAGAACGCGAAGGCTCATTCAGGAGGGCGCGATTTTGGAAAAGGTACTGCCGGAAGTGCGGACGATGAATCTGTCTGCGCTGGAGGATTACCTGATGCAGAAGCTGCCGCAGTACGATTGAATTCCGCTGGGAGGTCTCCGGGAAACCGGGGGCCTCCCTCTTTTTTCTCCCGAAGGGCGCACTTACTCACCACCTGCTAAAGCAGGCGGTGGTAGCCCTCCCGTTGGTCGGGCACGTGCGCTCTCCGAGGGGGATTGCGGCTCCTGCGGGAGCCGCTGGACAAGGCTGCATTTCTACCAAACTGCCAGCCTTGCCCATGCAGTCGGCGCAGGGGTTTCCACTTTGGAAGCCCCTGTTCATGGGGTGGTATATTGCCACCCCATCCCGCCGCCTGCCTGCGTCAACCTGCCACCGGCAGCTTGGCACAGATACAGGGGTGGAACGATTTGTTCCACCCCTGCTGGCGGTACGTCGTATCTCACGACGTACCTGTTGCAATTGAGTACGGAAGAAGGGTTGCTGCGTTTCACAGTAGCCCTTCAGAAAGGACGGTAGACAATGGCGATTTATCATTTGGAGGCCAAAATAGTCAGCCGTGGAGCTGGGCGCTCCGCCGTGGCGGCTGCGGCCTATCTGAGCTGTTCCCGGATGCTCAACGAGTATGACGGGGTGCAGCATGACTATACCCGTAAACAGGGGCTTGGGTGGCGGCAGGTTTTTCTGCCAGCCACCGCCCCCGCAGAATGGCAGGATCGGGAAACCCTGTGGAACGCCGTGGAGGAAACCGAAACCGCAAAGGACAGCCGCCTCGCCCGTGAATTTGTGGCGGCGCTGCCCATAGAACTGAGCCGGGAGGAACAAATTCAGCTCCTGCAAGATTTCATCAAGGAGCAGTTTGTAGCAGACGGAATGTGCGCCGATGCTGCCATCCATGACCCATATCCTCCCGGACACAATCCCCATGCCCACATCCTGCTGACAGTGCGCCCGCTGGATGAAAAGGGAAAATGGCAGTACAAGACCGAGAAAGAATATCTCTGTGTCAAAGACGGCGAGGAACGGGGCTTTACCGCCGCCGAGTTCAAGCAGGCACAGGCCGACGGATGGGAGAAGCAGTACCAGTATAAAGTAGGCAAAAAGAAGGTGTATATGACCCCGTCCGCAGCGCAGGCACAGGGTTATGAAAGGATATCTAAGTATCCCAAAAGCACCAAATATGGCAGGCAGAATCCCATCACGGAACGATGGAACAGCGACGAGCAGCTTGTCCTCTGGCGTCAGGCATGGGCGGATGTGACCAATCTTCATTTGGAGCGCACTGGGCACGAAGAACGCATCGACCACCGCAGCCATGCTGAGCGTGGCCTGCTGGAGCGGCCTACGGTCCATGAGGGTGTGGTTGCCAGAGCTATGGATAAAAAGGGTATCATCTCTGACCGGTGCGAACTGAACCGGCAGATCAAGGCGGACAATGCCCTGCTCCGGGAACTGAGAGGACAGGTCAAAAAGCTGGCGCAGGCAGTCAAAAATACCATCCCGGCACTTGCCGATGCCATGGAGAATCTGCGTAAAAATCTACTGCTGTTCTGCTATCAGCTGGGGTATCTCCGCAAGGGTAAGGAACGCCTGAACACTTCGCTGAATACGCTGCGCCCAGCCCTCGCACAGTACAATCAGGTTGCAAAGGACATTCGAGATAAGACGAAAGAGCGCCGCAGCGTGCTTTCCGAGAAAAAGGCGCTCTCTGCTGTCCATGTGTTCCGGCACCGGGAACTGGCGGCTAAGATAGCGGCTCTGACGGAGGATTTGGAAGAACTGCGTTCGGAAAAGAATCTGCTTCTGGCGTCGTTGGCATATACCGAGGAAGATGCTGCCGAACAATTCCCTAAAGACATTGCCGCCATGGAGCAGAGCCTGAAACGGCTGGAAGAACGGGAACAGAAATATTCTGCCGAACTGGACGCTGCCCTGAACGAGTATGCCGGGCTTCGGGAGCAGGCACAGGGCTTCGATCCGGTGCAACTGTATGAAGCAAGGCAGGCCATCCGCCCCGGCAAGGAGCAGGAAGCGGAGAGCCGGGCACAGCAGGTCTACGGCGAAAAGTACAGCCCGCTTTTGATGTTTGACAGCAAAAAGGCGGTTTCCCGTATGCTTCATGAGGATATGGAGCGACAGGCGGTACGGAGAATGATGCGACGGGCGCAGGAAGGACAGCAAATTCCCCAAAAGAAAAAAGATAAGGGACAGGAACGGTAATGCCGTTCCTGTCCCACTTACCTATTTCATCTTTAATTTGGAAACATAGCAGCCATTTCTTCCGGGGTTTCTTTCATTCCTCTTTGAAACCACACTTCAATCCACCCATATAGGGTGTAAGCGACATAGGCAGAGGCATAGGCGGCCTGTGCGGGTTGTTCCGGCTTTGGAGCATATATTTCAAGGAGCACATTCTTCAACAAATAGATGAGCCCACGCTCGCTCAGCAGGCCGTAGAAATCCCGGTATTTTTCCAAGTGGAGAAAGAGCTCCCTTACCATTTGCGATATCGTTTTAGGCGGGTTGCTCTCATAGGTGTCGATCCACTCCGAGAACAGCTTATGGATATAGACGTTCAAAACATCTTCTTTCACTTCAAAATTACGGTAAAAGGTTGCTCGTCCAACCTGAGCGTGGCTGCACAGCTCGCTGATGGAAATATCATTCAGCGGTTTATCTTTTAATAACTCCAAAAGAGATTCGGTAATATGGGTAATCACATAAAGGTTTCTTCCCTCGTTGCTCATAGGTGATACATTTTTACTGGTTTGTCTCATTTTTCTGCTTCTCCTTGCAAATTAACAGCCTGAATGATACAATAGTAACGCCGATACAAATGTATATTCAATATGGTATCACATAAAAATCGGAAAGTCAAGAAAAGGAAGAAATGAAATCATGACATTACTGCAAAAAAGGCTGATCATCCTGCTGGTTGTCATAATTGTTGCTGCCGTTTTGGGACGATTGGTTGTGCGTGCTTTTCTCAATCTATTGGTGGGTGGCACGCTGTTTGGAGGAAATTTCCTATGAGCAAAAGTAAATCAAAGAAAAAAGGGAGAGTTATGTGGGGATTCATCTATGTTGTGGTATTCCTTACCGCTTTTCTCGCCTCGGTGGTAATGAAAATGACCGCTGACCCGTTTCACGGGAAGTATACAGTAAAATGGGATGAAAGCGTAGGAACAGTCTATGCGGATTTGTCCTATGGGGAGGGCGCAGCGAATAAATTTGATCTCTACGTTCCTGCGGATAGCAGCCGGGACAGCTATGGTCTGGCGGTCTATCTCCATGCAGGCGGTTTTACCACCGGGGACAAGCAGGATGATCAGGCCATGCTGCAATGGCTCTGCTCCAAGGGCTATGTAGCGGCAGGTATCAACTACACTCTGAGGGATGAAGCGCATCCCGAAGCAAGCGTATCCGAAACCTGTTCAATGAGTGGTATGCCCGCGACATCAGCAAGAAACGCCGTATCAGTAATAAAATCAAAGGCAACTCCGGCGAACCGATGGGACTTCCTCCCTATGGGTATATCAAGGACCCGAACAATCCCAAGCATTGGGTCATTGATGAAGAAGCTGCACAAGTTGTCCGGCGCATTTTTGATATGACGTTGGAGGGCTTTGGCACGGAACAGATTGCCACCCAGTTTGAAAAGGAAGGCGTCCTGACGCCGCAGGCCTACTGGATTCAGAAAGGCATCGGCCGTCCCGGAAGGAGCAAGATACGGCCCGCTACCAAGTGGAATGGCTCCACGATTACCCATCTTCTGTACCAGCAGGAGTATTGTGGTGATGTTCTGAACTTCAAAACCTACTCCAAGTCCTACAAGAACAAGAAGCGGATTCATAACGACCCGGAAAATTGGGTGGTGTTCCAAGATGTTCACGAACCCATTATTGAACGTGCCGTGTTTGAGCAGGTACAGCAGAAACGCGGAAAAATGCGCAAACGTCGTACCAGCAACGGAGAACACAATATGTTCTCTGGCTTACTTGTCTGCGCAGACTGCGGCTGCAATCTGCATTTCCACTTCAATCAGGGCAACCCGGAAATCAAGTATTTCAACTGCTCCAACTACAAGGGCAATCGCGGCACCTGCCAATCCACCCACTACATCAGGGTAGACTTTCTGGAAGAAGTGGTGCTGGGCGAAATTCGGCGGCTGACCAAGTTTGCCAGCCTCTATGAGGACGACTTTTTGAAGGCTGTTATCGGGCACTCCCAGCAGGCGGACGAAGCCGACCGCAAGCTGAAAGAGAAAGAGTTGAAAGCACTCCTTGCCCGTGATGAAGAACTGGACGGCCTCTTTGAGCGCATCTATGAGGACAATGTTTCCGGCAAGATCTCTGATGAACGCTTTTCCAGAATGTCCCGGAGATATGAGGACGAGCAAAAGGAGCTGACCGAGAAAATCAAACAGCTCCGCTCCGAAATCGAAAAGCAGAGCAGCCGAACTATGACAACGGATATGTTTATCAGTCTGGTTCGCAAGTACACCAGAGCAAAAAAGCTGACACCCCGGATGCTGAATGAACTGGTGGAAAAAATCGAAGTGTTCAATGCAGAAAAGGTCAACGGTGTGTGGGAGCAGCGGCTCCGCATTCACTACAACTGCGTGGGCACCATCGAGATTCCAAGCGCACTTCCTTTACCGACACCCGATGTGTCGGTGAATACAAGAAAAGGCGTAGTTGTGAACTACGCCCCCTGTGATATCGCTATTTAGCAAATAAAAAATGACGAATGTTCTTTGACAGCTAAATGCTGTAAGAACATTCGTCATGGTGCGGAAGATGGGACTTGAACCCACACGTCATAGACACACGCACCTCAAACGTGCCTGTCTGCCGATTCCAGCACTTCCGCATAAGGCAATGCCTTGGCATTGCAAAAAGTATTTTAGCATACCCGCCGCAAAAAAGCAAGGGCTTTTTGGGCTTTTCTTCAAATTATTAACCACTGTGCCTTCTCGTGCGAAAATTGTTCGTTATACAGCATCTTTTACCCCATTTTCCCGCATTGCAGCAAAAAACTTCAATTTTTTTCAAAATAGGGCTTGCATTTTTGCGCAGGCTCTGATATACTAATCAAGCACTGTTAAGGCAGGCGCACAAATGAATATGGGAGCTTTCCCGAGTGGCCAATGGGGACAGACTGTAAATCTGCTGCTTAATGCTTCGGTGGTTCGAATCCACCAGCTCCCACCAAAAGAGATCCGCAACTGAGGTTGCGGGTCTTTTTTTATCTGACCGCACTTTTGACCGCATTTATTATAAAACCCATATCAAAGCGCCCCTCTGTTCCTATCACAGAGAGGCGCTTTTCTTCATTTCAATTTTATCAGGTTGCCTCCCGGCGGGCAAAGTAGGAGCCTACTGCGGTGATCTGCTTGGGCAGGTCAGGGCGGTAGAGGGGGGAATCCGGGTAAAAGCTGTTGATTACAACACCATTATCCCCTGCTCGCGCGGTGGAATGAATGTACTCTCCATTGCCAAGATAGAGCGCCACATGGCCGGGGAAATACACCAGATCTCCCACGCGCATATCCGAAACATGGGCCGGATGGATGGGGTAGCCCTCTTTCAGCTCGGAATCCCGCCAGATGGAAATACCACACAGCAGGTATGCCATGCTGCACAGGCCGGAGCAATCAATGCCCGCCGGGGTTTTGCCGCCCCAGCGGTAGGGCGTGCCAAGGTAGCGCTTGGCTGCCTGGGCAATGGCTGCACGCAGCTTTTCCTGGTCCTGTTCGCAGGGCTGGGTGTACAGCGGGGCCAGCGCGTCCGCACGCAGGTAACCGGTGCGGCCATCCGGCAGCGTTACGGCCTGCCAGCCGTCTTCTGGCTCCCCCTGCACGGCCACGCGGGCGCCCAAGGGCAGGCCAACAGCCACGCAGGCCCCCTGCACACGGGGTTCCGCCAGCACATCAGCCCAGCGGGCTATGACCACCATCTGCGGCTGAACCAGCCATTCTTCCGCCTTGGGGCCAGTCAGCAAAGCATCCTGTGCTACCCAGCCGGTATAGCCGTAAAAGGTGCGTACCGGTACCATGTGCTGTTCGGCTTCGCCGGTAATTTCCACCGGCATGCCCAGCAAAAGCTCATCCACCAAACGGGATTGCTGCGGGTTCTGCGCCCAGAGGGCCGGGTTTGTGGTAAGCGGCGCTATGGCCACGTTGATTACTGCCTGCATTGTTATTTCCTCACTGTGTTATCTCAGTCCCAGTTTTCGCCCGCGCGGTGGCAGGCAACCATACGGCCATCCCATTCCCGCAGCTCCGGAACCTCGGTGCGGCAGCGCTCCGTTGCGTAAGGGCAGCGGGTATGGAAGCAGCAGCCGGACGGCAGGTTGACCGGGCTGGGCACTTCGCCCATCAGCACACGGCGGTGCTGGTTGCGGCGGTGTGGATCCGCCTGCGGGATGGCATCCATCAAAAAGGCGGTATAGGGGTGCATGGGGCGGCTGTAGAGCTCTTCCTTGGTGGCAACCTCGCACACATGGCCCAGGAACATTACGCAGACGCGGTCCGCAATAAAGTTGATGACAGAAAGATCATGCCCGATGAAGAGATAGGTCAGGCCGTATTGCTTTTGCAGGTCCTTGAGCAGGTTCAACACCTGGCTCTGCACCGAAACATCCAATGCGGAGACCGGTTCATCGCAGACGATCAGGTCCGGCTGCAGCGCAATGGCGCGGGCAATGCCGATGCGCTGGCGCTGGCCGCCGGAGAACTCATGTGGGAAACGGGAAGCGAATTCAGGCAGCAGGCCCACATCCAGCAGTGCCTGGCGCTGGCCGCCGCTGAACTGGTGCGGGTAACGGTTCAAAAACTCTGCCGGTACACCAACAGCCTGCATCAATTCCAGCACGCGGTGGGTGGTTTCGGCTTTGGTTTTGCATACATGATAGGTTTCCAGCGGTTCGGCAATGATATCCCGCACCTTCATGCGCGGGTCAAGGCTGGCATACGGGTCCTGGAAGACCATCTGCATCCGGCGGCGCAGGGGGGCAAATTCCTTATCCTTCATGGCGGTAATGTTCTGCCCCTCAAAGGTCACGCTGCCTCTGGTTGCGGGCAGCATGCGGATCAGGGTGCGTCCCAGGGTGCTTTTGCCGCAGCCGCTCTCCCCCACCAGGGCCAGCGTTTCGCCGCGGTACAGGGTCAGATCCACATTGGTCAGGGCATGGACGGCCTGGTCTTTTTTGCTGGTTTCAAAGTTTTTATAAATACCTTTTGCCTGCAAAAGAACTTCGTGTTTTACCTCGCTCATTGATGTTCCTCCTCACAGCGGAAGCAGCGCACCTGATGATCCGGTGCAACGGGATGCAGCTGCGCTTTTTCCGTGCGGCATTGGTCGGTGGCATATTCGCAGCGGTTGCTGAACGGGCAGCCCTGCGACAGGTGCAGCAGGTTGGGCACCACACCGGGGATGGTGTGCAGCCGCTCGGCGTTCTGGCCAATGCGCGGGATGGAATCCAGCAGGCCCTTGGTATAGGGGTGCATGGTATGGTCAAACAGCTCAAAGGTTTCGGCCTGTTCCATGATCTTGCCTGCGTACATGACATACACATAGTCACAGATTTCCGCCACAACGCCCATGTTATGGGTGATGATCAGCACGCTCATGCCTGTTTCGTCCCGCAGCTCCTTCATCAGGCGCAGGATCTGGGCTTCAATTGTCACATCCAGTGCGGTGGTGGGCTCATCGGCAATCAGCAGCTTGGGCTTGCATACCATGGCCATGGCAATCATCACGCGCTGGCGCAGGCCGCCGGAAAGCTCGTGCGGGTAGCAGTCATAGCGCTTTTCCGCTTCGGGGATGCCAACACGCTGGAACATTTCCACCACGCGCTGCTTGGCTTCCGCCTTGCTCATGGTCGGGTTATGCACCAGCAGCGTTTCGCGCACCTGGCGGCCCACCTTGAGCACCGGGTTCAGGCTGGTCATCGGCTCCTGAAAGATCATCGAAATATCATTGCCGCAGATCTTGCGCAGCTCTTTATCTGAAAGTCTGGTCAGGTCCTGATCTTCAAACCGGATGCTGCCGCCCGCCACGCGGCCGGGGTATTTCAGCAGGCCCATAATGGATTTGGCGGTCATGCTTTTGCCGCAGCCGCTCTCCCCCACCAGGCCGATGATCTTGCCCTTGGGAATATCCAGGTCCAGGCCATCCACCGCCGGGGCCACGCCTTTTTCGGTAAAGAAATAGGAGTTCAGGCCGCGGATTTCCAGAACATTATTATTATTTTCCATCTTTTACTTCTCCCCCGCCGTTACTGGTTCTTCATGTAGGGGTCCAGCACATCGCGCAGACCGTCACCCAAAAAGTTGAACGCCAGCACCACGATCATAATGGCAATGCAGGGTGCCAGGGCCAGCCAGGGCTGGGTGAACAAAAACTGCTTGGACTGGTTGACCATCAGGCCCCAGGATGCTGCCGGGGGCTGTGCGCCGATGCCCAAAAAGCTCAACGAGCTTTCAGACAGAATGGCAGAGGGAACATTCAGGGTAAACAGAACGATCAATGAGGGAATGCAGTTGGGCAGGATATGCTTGAGCATGATTTTGCCGTTGCTGACGCCGATCGAACGGGCAGCCTCAACATATTCGCTCTCCTTCAGGCTCAGGGTCTGGCTGCGCACCACGCGGGCCACACTGGCCCAGCTGGTGAGGGAAAGCGCGATAAACAGGTTGACGGTGGACTGGCCCAGGGTGTACATAACCACCATGGCCAGCAGCAGGGACGGGATGGACAGCATGATATCCGCCAGGCGCATGATGACATAATCCACCCAGCCGCCAAAGTAACCGGCCAGCAGGCCAAAGAAGATGCCCACCACCAGCGAGATGATGCTGGGCAGAATACCGATGGTAAGCGAGAGGCGCGAACCATACAGAATACGGGAGAACACATCGCGGCCCAGTTCATCCGTGCCAAACCAGTGGGCAGCGCTGGGGCCCTGCAAACGGCTGATCAGGTCCTGCTCAGCCTCACCATAGGGGGCCAGAACGGGAGCAAAAATAGCTATCAGGATGACAACCAGAATCAGCACAGCCGAAAAGGCGGCCAGCTTGTTCTGGCGGCACATGCGCAGCAGCTGTTCTTTCAGGCCGTCCTCTTCGCCGATCTGGCTTTCCAATTCCTGCGGCTGGGCATTTTTCAACATTTCGTCTGCCATGGCTTATGCCTCCTTTCTGATGCGCGGGTCCAGCACAGAATACAGCAGGTCCGCAATCAGGTTGCCTGCAATGACCAGCACGGTGGTAAACAGCACGGTCCCCTGCAGCACCGGCATATCACGGTTCTGGATTGCTGTGGTGGCAAGGCGGCCGATGCCGGGAATGGCAAAAATGCTCTCGGTGATAACTGCGCCGGACAGCATGCCGGAAAACTGCAATGCCATCATGGTAATGACCGGCAGCATGGAGTTTTTGAGCGCATGGCCCAGAATAACCGCCTGCTTGCGCAGGCCTTTGGCACGGGCGGTATCAATATAATCTGCCTGCATCACTTCCAGCAGGCTGGAGCGCGTCATACGGGCAATGCTACCTGCGCTGTTCCAGCCCAGGGCAATGGCGGGCAGAATCATGGAAAGGAAGGTACCATCCAGCGTAAGCGGGAATGCCTTGATTTTGAAGGCAAACAGGTATTGCAGCAGCAGCGCCACCATGAAAATAGGCATGGAAACGCCAGCCAGCGAAACGCCCATGAACAGGTGGTCCACAAGGCTGTTCTGCCTGATGGCTGCTATAATACCGGTGCCAAGGCCCAGCACCCAGGCGAACAGCGCCGCCAGCAGGGCCAGTTCCAGCGTGTAGGGGAACGCCTCCATGATCATATCGGTAACAGCGCGGTTATATTTATAACTGATACCCAGGTCCCCATGGATCGCCCCGGCCAGATAGTCAAAGAACTGCACGATCACCGGCTTATCCAGCCCCATCACTTCAGTCAGGCGGTCAATGGTGGCCTGGTCCACATGTTCACCCAGCAGCATAGCCGCCGCATTGCCGGGAACAATGCGCAGCATGATGAAGATGAGCAGTACCACACCGATCAGCACCGGAATGGTGCCCAAAATGCGCTTTATCACGCTTTTCACACGGAGTCACTCCCCTTTTGTCCCTCACAGCCGCTGTTTCCAAACTGCCAATCGGTTAAAACCATGCTCTGTGCAGGTGAACATCATTTTCCCCGCAGGCGTTGCTTCGGCACAGCGCTTTTATAAAAAGCGCTAAGGCAATACCGCATAATTCTAAGTGCCGATACGGCGAGCGAGGTGCGGCAGCTGCTAAGCCAAAAGCGCAGATAATACTGGATGTCTTATCGAGCATTTTGGCAACGCAGATGCCGTGCCGCAGCTGCCGGAGCGGTGCTTAAGCCGCAAGGCGGGAATTGTGCGGTGTTGCCTTAAGTTTTCAGGTTCGTGGGCGCACAATGTGCGCCCCTACGGTTCCTGCCAGGCAGAATACAGTTTTACCTTATGGACAGTCTGTTTGAGCGACTGTATATTTTTACACTTTTATGCTGTAAAATATACAAGCATTAAAATTATAACATAAAAAATGCAGGCTGCAACCTGTGGTCGCAGCCTGCATTGCATTATTTGTAACTTTTTTTGTCCAAAAATTACTTCAAGGTAACGTTGATATACTGGGTATCGTTATAACCGGCCCAGTGCGGGGTGAAGGAGGCGATCCGGTCGCCCTTAACAAACAGGTGGGAACGGCTGAACATGGGTACCCATGCAGCGTCCTCTTCCACGATCTGCTTTTCCAGCGCGGCGTACTCGGTCAGGCGTTCGGTGTCGTCCACAATGCCGCGGGCGGCAGCAACACGGCTCATAACGTCGGTGTTAAAGTAGTTCAGGCTGCGCACATTGCTCTTTTCGGGGGTACCGAAGAACGTGTAAATGAAGTTATCCGGGTCGTTATAGTCGGCCGTCCAGGAGCTGACAAAGCTGACCATATCGCCGCTCTTGCGCAGATCCAGCCAGCTGGCGGGGTCATAGCTCTTGATCTCGGCGTTAATCCCGATCTGCTGCAGGTACTGCTGCACGATCTGGATGACCAGCAGAGTGGAATCGCTGCTGGAGTTATCGGCAGCAATCTCCATGGTAAAGCCATCCGCGTAACCGGCTTCGGCCAGCAGGCTCTTGGCCTGTTCGGGGTCGTATTTCAGCCAACCCTCGTTGTCCCCGGTGTAGCCGATCAGGCCTTTGGGGTAAATGCCGTCCACCAGGCTGCCATCGCCGTTATACACGGTATCCAGGATGGTCTGGCGGTCAATGGCCATCTGGATGGCCTTGCGGACCTTGACATCGTTCAGCGGCTCCACATTCTCGTTCAGAGCCATGTAGGTGGTGCCCAGACGGTTGGAGGTTACGATATCATCGGCATACTGGGTCTTGTAGGTAGAGTTGACAACGGCAGCGTCAATGTAATCGCAGTCCAGGATATCCAGCTCACCGTTCTGGAACATCATGCTCATGGTGGAAGAATCCGGCACGATGGAAATTTCCACATGCTGCACGCTGGGCTTTTCGCCCCAGTAGTTGGGGTTGGCATCCAGCACAATGCTGCTGTCGCGGGTCCAGCTGGTGACTACATACGGGCCAGAGCCGATGGTCTTGGAACAGTCCATACCAAACTGGTCGCCTGCTTCCTCCACGTTCTTCTCGCTCATGATGGAGCAGGAAGCGGTTGCCAGCTCATACAGGAAACCGGCAAACGGCTCCGACAGGGTAACGGTAAAGTGGGTGTCATCAATCACCTGAATGCCTTCCAGGTCGGTGGCGGTGCCATCCATCACAGCTTCCGCACCGGCAATGGCAGAGCCATAATCCGTCTGCACGCTGTCCGGCAGGGCCAGCATACGGGTAAAGGTATACTTGACATCGTTGGCGGTCAGCGGGGTGCCGTCAGAGAAAGTAACACCGCTGCGCAGGGTGAAATCATAGGTCAGGCCGTCGTCCGAAACGGTGTAGTCTTCCACCAGGCTCTTCTCCAGCTCAGTGGAGCCGTCCGCATTGGTTTTGATCTCAAACAGGCGGTCAAAGATATTCAGCGGCACCATGTAGTCGTTGTTGGTCTTGTGCACATCCATCGTCTGGATATCGGTGTTCATGGCAACGTGCAGCGAACCATCTGCTGCAGCCCCGGTGGAAGCGGCAGCTTCGGTGGAAGATGCCCCGGTATCGGAGGATGTATCAGCGGAGGAAGCCGCTGGGGTGGTGGATGCGGAGCTGCCGCAGGCAGCCAGCATGCTGGCCAGCAGTGCAGTGCTCAGCGCAGCGCAGGCAATTTTTTTCATAATTCTTTCCCTCTCTTAATTGGCGCAGCCATTCTGCCGCGCCCCTGATTGTTTTGGGGCTGAGTCCCCGGCCCCAGGCGGTTAAAACGCACAATGTTACCGCCTGAACCCGCAAAAGTGCAAAAAAGGGCAGCTGTATTGGTAGCTGCCCCTTTGCATCTCATGTTGGTTATAATACCACAAATCCTATCAGATTGCAAGCGCAAATTCTGCTGGCCGTGGTGCCCCAACCCGGAACAGCTTAAACATTGTTCGGGTTGTTTTTCAGGATAACATCATGGCTGCCGCCTTCCACAATGGAGGTGGAAGAAACGACCGTCAGGCGGGCTTTCTGCTGCAGTTCCGGGATGGACAGCGCACCACAGTTGCACATGGTGGAACGCACCTTGTACAGCGTGGTCTGCACGCCATCGGCCAGCGGGCCGGCATACGGAACGTAAGAATCAACGCCCTCCTCAAAGCTCAGCTTCTGGGCACCGCCAAGGTCATAGCGCTGCCAGTTGCGGGCACGGTTGGAACCTTCGCCCCAGTATTCCTTCACATAGTTGCCGCCAACGCGCAGCTTGTTCGTGGGGGATTCATCAAAGCGGGCAAAGTAACGGCCCAGCATAACAAAGTCAGCGCCCATTGCCAATGCCAGGGTGATGTGGTAGTCATGCACAATGCCGCCATCGGAGCAGATAGGGATATAGATGCCGGTCTGCTCATAGTATTCATCGCGGGCTTTGGCAACCTCGATAACGGCGGTTGCCTGGCCGCGGCCAATGCCCTTGGTTTCGCGGGTGATGCAGATGGAGCCGCCGCCAATGCCGATCTTGACAAAGTCTGCACCGGCTTTTGCCAGGAACAGGAAGCCCTCGCGGTCCACCACGTTGCCTGCACCGACCTTTACCTTGTCGCCGTAATGCTCACGGATCCAGGCGATGGTACGGGACTGCCATTCGCTGTAACCTTCGGAAGAGTCGATGCAGAGCACATCCACGCCGGCATCCACCAGGGCGGGCACGCGCTCGGCATAGTCGCGGGTATTGATGCCGGCGCCGACAACATAGCTCTTGTTGGCATCCAGCAGCTCATTGGCATGTTCCTTGTGGGAATCATAATCTTTGCGGAAAACCATATACTGCAGGTTGCCCTGCTCGTCTACCAGCGGCAGAGAGTTGATCTTGTTATCCCAGATGATATCGTTGCAGTCATGCAGGCTGGTGTTGGCCGGTGCGGTAACCAGCTTGTCCAGCGGGGTCATGAACTCAGTCACTTTCAGATCGGTGCTCATGCGGGACAGGCGGTAGTCACGGGATGCCACAATGCCCAGCAGCTTGCCGTGGGGGGTACCGTCAGCCGTGATGGCAACGGTGGAATGGCCGGTACGGGTTTTCAGATCCAACACATCAGCCAGGGTAGCCTCCGGCGGCAGGTTGGAGTCAGAGGTGACAAAGCCCTTTTTGTAAGCCTTGACACGGCGAACCATATCAGCCTCGGACTGAACGGACTGGGAGCCGTAAATGAAAGAAACGCCGCCCTGCTTGGCAAGGGCAATGGCGAGCTTCTCACCGGAAACGGACTGCATGATAGCCGAAACCATGGGGATGTTCATGGTCAGGGGGCAGGCTTCTTCGCCCTTGCGGTACTTGACCAGCGGGGTTTTGAGGCTGACTGCCGTGGGGATGCACTCCGAAGAGGAATAGCCGGGGACGAGCAGATACTCGCCGAAGGTACGGGACGGTTCACTAAAATAATACGCCATTTCGCAATTCTCCTTTACCCTTTTCGTTGCCTGATTTGCTTATTGGTTATTGTACCACATTCGCGTACAATATGCAAAATTTGTTGCATTAAATCTTTTTTTGGCCTTTTGGGCAAAAGTTGTATAAACTGCACCATGGCCAGGCACAAGAGTATGACTAATCAAAACATTTTGCGCATTGGCACCCATCCGCCGTTTGGAATGAGCTCCAAACGCGTTCCGGCATGCCGCACATGTGATGCTCTTTTCCCCGCTCATTCCTCAAAGTTCAGGGTAATATCCCCCAGCGCGGCATCCAGAATCACAGCATTGGCTGCTTTGCTGTTGGCGCTGTAAGGGCTTGCCTGCTTGGCGCCGCTTACCGTAATGCTGCCCAGGCCGCATGCAGCCTGCACGCTGTAACCGTCTGCCTTTTCCCCCAGGGTCAGGGCAATATTGCCCAGCTGGTCGGTTACCTGCACCTGGCTGACCCCCACCAGGCGGCTGATCGTCACATCGCCCTGGGCGTTTTCAATCGTCACGCACTCTGCCTGCACGGTGCCAAGCTCTGCACTGCCCAGGGCAAGCGTTGCATCCAGCTGCCCGGTTTGCAGCTCATCCGCATACAGGCTGCCGAGGGCAAGGTCTGCCTGTATGCTTTTGGCTTTCAGTGTACCAAGGTCGGCGCTGCCCAGGTTCAGATTCAGCTCTATCTGTTCCAGTTCTATCTCCGGCAGGGCGATGCTCAGCGTGGGCGTGGGGTCACTGCCGGAAATATAGCCTTTGGGTATTTTGTACCGCACGCTAAAGCCGCTCTCGTCCACGGTACGCTCCAGCCAGTCGGAATAGAAATTTTCAAACCGGAGTGTTATCTCATCCGCTGCATTGCTGCGCACAAAAGCAACCTCACCGCAGTCCAGGTCCAGTACCATCGTTTGGACCTGCTTTGCATCCAGCGTCATCGTGCTGCTTTCCAACCGATTGGTGCTTTCGCTTTTTGCACTTTCCCTTGTGATGGCTGTTTCGGTATTTTCATCCGTGCTTTCGTCCATATTTTCGGTTGTTCCCCCAGCGGCTTCCCCATTGGCTTCCCCGGTGGTTTCCTGCGGGGGAACTTCTTCTGCCGTTGCGCTCTCTGCAATGCTGTACTGATATTTTGTCACAATTTTGAAAGAGCCGATGAACACCAGCAGCACAACAATCAAAATTGCAAGGATAGCCAGCACAATCCACACCGGGCTTTTTCTGCGTCTGCTGCCCTGTTCTGGCATGCTGTTATCCGGCATCGGCGTGCCGAACTGTGCCCCGGTACCCTCCCATATCTTTTCCGCCACATTCTAGGGGCTGCCCAGTTCCTGGATGGTCTGGGCCTCTTTTTCGGGGCCTGCAGCATCAAAGTATTCTTCGTAATAATCCAGGGCATCCCGGCGTTCGGCTTCCGGCATTGCGGCCAGCAGAGCTGCCAGCTGCTGCATATATTCCTGCCTTGTCATTTTGCATCCTCCCCAAAAATATGGTCAATGTTGGCGGCGTAAACTTTCCACTCTGCCTTGTAGCCTGCCAGCTGCTGCCGCCCCAGCGGGGTAATTTTATAATAGCGGCGGTTGCGGCCATTGAACGGTTCATCGTAAATGGTCAGGCAGCCATCCCTTTGCAGCCGTCGCAGCACCGGGTACAGTGTCGATTCGCTCAATTCCAGCGCCTGCTTGATCTCCTGGGTGATCTTGTAGCCATAAGTACCTTCTCCCTCGCGCGATACGACCGCCAGCACCACGGCATCCAGCAGCGCCGCGCCTGTGGTAAAGCTCATGTGGGTGCCCCCTTCCCTGTTGTATTAGCCCGGCAGTGCCGCTGCGTGTGGCGGCGGCTCTGCCGGTATTATTTTGTTCTATATATTATATATCATATAATATTATGTCAGTCAATATATTTTATCTGGTTCTTTCCCACTACTTCAAAAATGGCAGCAAAAATGCCGCAGGCACACAGCCTGCGGCATAAAAGTGATGCTTATTCTGTTTTAGCTTACCTGATGCTGCTCGATCCAATCCGCCACCGCGCGGGAAAGCTCGGTCAGGCTGCCCTTGGTAAAGGGGGCTTTCATTCCGGCGCTTTCGGCCAGCTCGGTATAGGTTGCCATACCGGCCAGGTTGGTCAGCTTCATATAGCGCTGCCAGGCGTCCTTGTGGTCCTTCAGGCTGGCCACAAAGAACTGCAGGGCAATGGCGGTTGCCAGGCAGTAATCAATATAGTAGAACGGGCATTCAAAGATATGCAGCTGGCGCTGCCAGCCTGCGCCGCGGCCATAGAACGGCAGGTCGCCGAACTTGTTCCAGGGGCGGTATTTCTTTTCCAGCTCCAGCCAGACGGCATTGCGTTCATCCGGCGTAAGATCTGGCTGCTGATACATAATGTGCTGGAATTCATCCACCATGCAGCCGTATGGCAGGAAGATAAAGCTGTCCTCGGCGTGCAGCAGCTCGTATTTATCCGTATCCTCCTTAAAGAAGAGGTGATGCCAGGGGGCGGTCAGGAACTCCATGCTCATGGAGTGGATCTCGGCGCTCTCCATACCGGGGCACTGGATATCTTCGGGGATGTTCTTGGGGCTGCGGGCAGCCAGGTAGCCTTCCAGCGCATGCCCTGCTTCATGGGTCAGCACATCCACATCCCCCGCCGTGCCGTTCCAGTTGGCAAAGATGAAGGGGGTCTTGTAATCGGGCAGCATTTCCTCATAACCGCCGCTCATTTTGCCGGGGCGGCTGAGAACGTCGAACATCTCGTTATCCTGCATGAAGTCGATGAACTCTGCCGTTTCGGGGCTGAGCTCATGGTACATCTTGCGGGCACCGGCCATCAGCTCGTCATAGCTGCCGTGCGGCACGGGGTTGCCGTCCGCAAAGCTGATGGTGCTGTCCCAGAACATGGGGTTCTCAATGCCGGTGCGCTTGTTGCGCAGAGCCAGAGCCTTCTGGATCATGGGCACCACCTGCTCCACCACTTCCTGGCGGAACGCGGCAACCTCCGCCGGGCCGTAACCGATGCGGTTCATGCGGATATAGCTCAGCTCGCTGTAATCGTTGTAGCCCAGGATGCGTGCCTGCTCGTTGCGATTCTTGACCATCTTATCATAGATCTCGTCAAACTCGGCGCGGTGGGCGTCAAAGTAAACGGCTTCCGCCTCGTAAGCCTTACGGCGCATGGCGGGGTCAGTGCTCTGCTTATACAGCGTCAGCTGCGGGATGGTCAGCTGTTTGCCGTCCAGCTCCGCCATTGCACCGCCGTACAATTTCTGGTAAGCACTGGTCAGGGCATTTTCCTCTTTCTGCAGTTCGATCACCCGGTCGTCCATGCTCAGCACCAGGTTGCGCAGGCTGGGCAGAATGCGGGTACCGAACGCTTCTTCCAGCGCTTTGGCGTGCGGGTTGGAAAGAATCGCCTCCGCAACATTGCGTGCTGCATTGCTGACCGCCGGGCCGGTTGCATCAAACCATTCCTGTTCCCCGCTCCAATATTCATCGCGGGTATCCTGGGTATAATGGATGGATGCCAGGCAGGATGCCGTGTGGTAATGGGCCATCATGGCGTTTTCTTCGCGGTAAAGCTGTACCAGTTCTTCGCCGCTCTGGGCAGCGGCCATCTTTTTGGCATACTCTTCGCACTGGGCCAGAACCTTATCCAGGTCCGGGCGTTCGTACTTCATTTCTGAAAATTTCATAGCGATTCCTTTCTATTGTACATCCATTTTGGGGATACCGGAAATTCAAAAAGTCCGCCACGTTGCAAAAACAGGCCATTTTTTGCTTTTTTCGGCTTTCCCAACGGATAAGGCAATACCGCATAATTCTAAGTGCCGATACGGCGAGCGAGGTGCGGCAG
>OIBY01000092.1_pt1 | contig 33717 bp, 26 predicted proteins | sample 1581201 | NCBI WGS metagenome assembly OIBY01 (sample SAMEA3882540, study PRJEB24775) | human gut metagenome | biome: human-associated habitat; feature: intestine environment; material: feces | place: Netherlands | collected 2009/2010 | reverse complement strand
CGTCCTCAATCTCGGCTTGCAGCTCCTCGCGGGTTTTCTCTCTTGGCTTTGTCATAGTTGGTCGCTCCTTTCTGCCTATAGGCACAGAAAAAGGACAGTCGATTTCTCGGCTGTCCCTTGTGGGTGGGTATTAAGTTTTATTGTGTGCTGTTTTATCTTACCCTTATTGTTTTGACACTTTACTTATAACGGGATATTTCATCATCATTATTCAATAATCGTGTTGATAGCAGACTGTACCGCTTTATATCTCCCCTCATTTGAGTGTGCCGCTAAACAGGTAATTAAATATGCTTTTCCATCTTTTTCATACAGAACAACAATGTTATAGGAAGATGCCATTGTTCCTGTTTTCATTCCTTTAACATTTGCATTATAGTACGGTGAATTTTCATCTAAAAATTCATTTGTATTTTTCCATGTAAATTCACCTTGCGGAGTTTGAATTGAAAATTCGCTTTTTCCAATACATTCTTTAACAAAATCGTAGTTAAGGAGCTTCAACGCTACGCGGTTAATATCATCTAAATGAGAGTCAGCTTGCATAGACGCGCCACTTGGGTCATTATATAAATTTGTTTTGGAATAGCCTGCTTCGATTAAATACTCACTAAGTTCTGTCATGAAATAATCTATATATTCCGTTGCTGTATAACCTTCGCCTAATTCGTTTTTAGCGATATGATATGCCAACGCATAGGCTGCGTCATTTCCGGAAGGAACAAGCATAGCCTCCATGATTTGTTTAACTGTGTATTCCCCAGCATACAGATTTGCTAAAGATGAACCCGCCGGAACAAGTTCTAATACCTCTTGATTTACTTCAACAATATCTTCCAAATCTACTTTTCCCAAAGCATAATCAATGGCAAATAGTTTTGCCAAACTTGCGACAGTGGGCAACTGGCTATCACCCTCGTAAAATAAATATTCTTCTTGCTCAATATCATAAACAGAAAATGAAAGAGCGTCCTGCGGAATGTTAAGCTCGTTCGTACTTAGTTGAAAATCAATTTTTTTATAGATGTCCTTTAAGAAATCAAAACGATAAATCCCTGTTTTGTGTAGCCCAATTACTGCAACAAATGCTATAAACAACACTGTTACAAAAGCTATTATCTTTTTACATTTTCTATGCTTCTTCATATTTTTTCTCCCACGAATTTATATCTGCCATTCTGTGCCTTTGAGAAAAGTATAGCACAAGAATATGAACAAATCCACATTATTTCAACAAGTTTGTAGTGCTGTTTTCTCTGGCATATCGCCGCGTTGCTTCCCGTCGTTCCTCGCTGTATGGGGCAGTCAGACGGAAAGAGAAACGCCCTTTCTCAATATCAAACTCCATGCAGCCCGTTTCCGGGTCTGTGTCCGTCTGCTGGCAATTCGCCGGATAACGGCGGCTGTATGCAAGCAGCCGCTTCTTTAAGGCGGTGTTGTGGGTGCGGATATGGATTAGCGGGTCTTTCTCGTCAAACCAAATATCGGTGGTCTTTTCCTGCTTCGTAAGCCCTGTTCTCATAAACGCTCCTTTCTGCGCCCCTGTTACGCAATAGGGGCATTTTTCGGGTGTTTTTCCCGGCTCTTGACTTGGGGAAAATGAGGATTTTCAAATAGAAACCGCCCGGACAGGGAATGGTTCGTCAGGGCGGCTGTTATCGCAAGATTTCTGTTTTTTCCGGCTCTTGACCGTCAGACGCGGATAAATGCGTACTGTCGGCAAGCACCAGTTTGAGCAGCTTGTCGCGGAATGTTTCTGTGCTGCTGTGATTGAAAAATAACTCCGCAACAATGGTCTGCCCGTTCCTCTGGGTCGTGATGATACTGTCGGGGGTCTGTTCTGCCATAGGCGGCTCCTTTCTCCGGGTGCAAAAGAGGGATTTCCCGTAGTTCGGAAAATCCCTCTTGGTTGACGGTTATTCTGTTTTACTGTGTGGGCTGTGCGGCGGCTGCCTGCGCCTTTCTCCTTGCCCGGTATTCCCGCGCTTTCATGCGGTCATACTCCCGCTGCTTTTCAAGGTTTCGCGCCCGGTACTCCCTTGAATACTGCCGGTGGTATGCGCGGCTCTTTTCCTTTTTGGCTTCTTCGATTTCCTCCCGCATTTTCCGGATTTCCTGCTCGGTCGGTTCCGCAAGCTGTGTCACTTCATTCTCAAACTTGCCGATATAATTGAAATATATGCTGATGTGCTGGATTGCGTATCTCGCCCTTTTCTGGTCGCGCTCATGCACTTCAATCCGGCTGATAAACTCGTTGAGAATGGCGGGGGTAAGGTCGGTAAAGGCGGCATGGCGTTCCGTCAGCTTCAAAAACTTCTGCGCCCGTCCTCCCGCGTTCTCATAAGCGGATAGCTGCTCTTGGAGCGTGGCAAGCTCCGCTTTCAGCGCGTAGTATTCTTCTGAATACTTCTGCGACATCTGCTCATAGCGGTCTTGCGGGATCGTGCCGAGGGCGTTGTCCTCGTAGAGCTTGTTCAGCACCTTGTCAATCTGTTCAAGGCGCGTCGTGATTTGCGGAATACGCTTCTGCTGCTTTTTGGTCTGGTCGGTCTGCTGCATGGCAAGGTTCTTTTTCACTAAGGCTTCAAACTCCGCCCGGTTGCTGATAGAATAGTCCTCGATTTTCTTCAGCACTTCCGCGATGGTCTGCATGAGCAAGTCCGCGTCCATGATGTGCGGGGAATGGCATTTGGGGTTCTTGGCTTTCCCCTTGTGGTACTCGCTGCAATAGGCAACATGGCGCTTGCCGCCGTTCCGGTAATCTATACGAATGTGCATTTTTGCGCCGCAGTCTTTACAGAAAAGCAAGCCGGACAGAGGGTGGATTTCCCCGTCCCCGTTGGGGCGTTTGACGGGTGCGTTTTCCAAAATCCGCTGTACGGTTTCAAAATCGCTGCGGCTGATAATCGGCTCATGCACATTTTCTGTGATGTGCCACTGGCTCCGGTCTACATAGTGGTTATGTTTATCCCGGAAATGCTTTGTAGTCTTGAAGTTGACCACATCGCCGCAATACTCCTGCCGTGTGAGGATATTGGTCAAGGTGGCTTTGTTCCACTTGCAGCGGTTCTCCTCGCCCAGCGTCTTATTTTTACAGGTTCCCCGCCCTCGGTCTTTCATATAGAAAGTGGGGGTAGGGATTTGCTCGTTTTTCAGATGCACGGCGATTTGGTTGCGGTTCTTCCCACCGATAAACAGACGGAAAATCAAACGGACAACCTCGGCGGCTTCCTCGTCGATTATCCAAAAATCCTTGTTGTCTGGGTCTTTGACATAGCCGTAAGGGGCTTCGGTGACAATCGGCTTTCCACTCATGCCCTTGGTTTTAATGCCCGTTTTTACTTTCTTGCTGATGTCCTTTGCATACCACTCCGACATGATATTGATAAAGGGCGCAAACTCCAATGTGTCGGGCTTCTCGCTGTCAATGCCGTTGTTGACCGCGATAAAGCGCACATTGTTCCGTCTGAATATCTCCATCGCGTTGCCGACTTGGAGATAGTCGCGCCCCCAGCGGGTGAGGTCTTTCATAATGCAGACACCGATTTTCCCGTTTTCCACATCGTCCATCATGCGGGAGTAGGCGGAACGGTCAAAAAATCTGCCGCTTTCGTCATCGTCGATGTAGTGCCGGATATTGGTTAGGTGCTGCCCTCTGGCATAGTTCTCCAAAAATATTTTTTGGTTCTGTATGCTGTTGCTCTCGCCGCCGTCCCTGTCCTCATCGCCCACGGAAAGGCGGGAGTAAAGGGCTGTAATTTTGCTATAATCAGTCATGTGCATAACCTCCTGTGCGTCCATGTATGTGTCATTTACACTTAAAATTATGCACTCCATCGGGCGCTGCCGTACTCCACGTCTTTGCGGTATTTCTTGGTGTTCTTGCCCTTGCAGTACACCATGAGCCGCAACGCCGCAGCACCGGCGACGCCGATCAGCAGGTCAAAGGGGTTGAAGCTGGGGGCGGCATTGGCAAAGGCCGCCGCGCAGCCGTCCGCAAAGTGCAGGAGCTTTTGGGAAAGGTCGATGCCCTCCGCCAGCCGGTACGCCTGTCCCAGCTTGCCGAACAGATCGACAAACAGCAGATAGGGCAGGTTGGCGATTATCAGCTTTTTCACTCCCGGCTTCATCGTGACATCCCCCTTTCCTTGAATTTCTCCTTGGCCCGGTCAGCGTTGCGGGCCGCCGCCTTTTCCTTGCTTGCGGCAATATCCTTGCGGATTGAGGGCCGTTCCTCCCGCTGCAATTTCTTGGCTGTGAACTCCTTGAACGCCTGTTCCATGTTGTCGGCGTCCTTGGCCTTGAAAATCACGATGTAGTGCGGGGGCTGGGTGGTGGCGTCTTTCCGCAGCGTGAAGTCCACGCCGTATTTCTTGGCGCAGGGCCGGAAAAGGCCAATATTGGCGTCGGTGATCTCGATATTGGACAGGACCGCCCCGTGCTTTTTGAGCTGCTTTAGGCTCTGCTGCCCGTGGTGCAGCGTGGTCTTGCCTTTGGCCCGGTGCTGCAAATACTTTTTCAGCGCCGCTTGCAGCACTTGGGCCGTGAGCTTGCCCGTTTTCATGGACAGGGCAATGGTTTTCTGATCGACTTCTTCCTGCAATAAGCATCCCTCCTTGTCAGAAAGTCAATAATGGCGTCTAAGGTGGAACCACCAGACGCCGCAGGTAACAACGATTCAAAGCGCCTCCTTTTCCTCACAGGCTTTCATCCGGCGAACAGGAATAGTCCGGCAGGCCGGATTTTGGTTTGCCCCAATCCGGCTGCGCCATATCGTGCGCCACAAGGGACGTGTAGTAGTTACTAATGGTGCTGGGGGCATTGAACAGCATAGCCCGTAAATACTGCTTGATGTTGCGGACTTTCGTGGTGTTCTCCCGCAGGCAGTCAAAGACAAAGCGGATATGTTCACTGTTCAGCTTCATAAACTTGGACTTCACCAGCTCGGCGGGGTAATCATCCCCGGCAATACGGATGGTCTTGCGGGAGGTACAGACGGTTTCCAGCATCAGATCAACGATCTCGTCAAGCTGCTCCCGGTCAATGGAACTGTCCTGAATGAGATAGTCATATTCGATATTCTCCAAAAGGATTTCCCGATAAATCTGTACTGCCGCATTCTTTCCTGTTCCTTTCCGTTCCGGCTGTGCAGCCGCCGCTTCGTCCTCCACAGGGGCAGGGGTCAGGGATGGGAAAGGAATGGAATCGGTACTTTGTCCATCTGTATTTAATTTTTCTTTTCTTGGTAAGTTAGTTCTTTGTATCTCTTTATTTAATTGCGTTGGATTTCCCGACGCCGGATTATCCGATGTCGGGTTATCCGATGTTGGATTTTCCAACACCGAGTTTTCCAATACCGGCTTAGCCAACACTGGCTGCTCGTAAATGGTATAGACCATATCGGCCATTTTGCCCTTTGCGTCACGGCCCTGCTCCCGCCTGATATATCCGGCACGTTCCAGCTCCCACACCGCCATCCTGATGGCGTCAATGCTTTCCCGGTTGATAAGGGACAGGCCCTTTAGGGTGTAGTCCCAATCCTCCGGCAAGGACAGCATTTGTGACAGCAGGCCCTTGGCTTTCAGGGACAGGGCTTTGTTCCGTAGGTGGTGGTTGGACATCACCGTATAGCCTTTGTTCTTCTCCACGCGGAATACTGCCATATCATCGTCAGCTCCTTTCAATGTGAATTTGACCGCAGCAAGGGCGGTCAGCTTGCCCGGCTGATAGGGACACTCTGCATACACGCAGTATTGATATTTCCAATCCGGGCGATAGAAGCGGCAACTGCCGCAATCCTCCGGCGCGTTCGCACCGCCGCCGTCGTAATGATCGAAACCGGGCTTTTCCTGCATCAGCCGTTCAAAGGCCCGGTCTTGGCCGGAAGTAAAGTACATAGCGTCGCCTCCTTTCTGAATTTGGGCATGAAAAAAGCCGCAGACTTTTTTTAATCTGCGGCAAGGTAATAAAATAGAATCCGCACAGTATGTCAGACCTATTTATTGCAATATATAATTTTACTCTTTTATTCATCTATACCGTATTGGCGTAGAATACAATGTCAAATCGTTGCAAAGAATAAAGCTCTTGGGTCTACTTCCCCAAGAGCTTTATTCTTTGCAACCTTTCGACAATCCTCAACTATTATTGCTGCGATGTGTTTTCATACCAATCGATTGGCACAAGGTTTTTATCAATTGGCCACCAGTTTTCACAAATAAACTGTCTAAATGGATCTTCTTTTAAGTCAGCATGATCAACAACAATAACTTGTAGTTTTCCGTTAAGTTCATTAGTTCGGTCAATTATAAACTGGTACATTTTATTTACTTCATTCCAGTCTATCTGTTTTTCATCTAGCTCAGACGGAAAATAAACTTGCGACGGTTGATCAAGGAATAAGAATCTTGGAACTGGTCGATTTGCGTTAACAAAAAAACGCTGCAATGCAAAGTATGCAATAAGATGAACTCCTACCCAGTTCGAACCACTTCCCAACTGCTTAAGTGGTACAGGTCTTTCTGGCTTATCGACAACAACAGTGACCTTATTCAAGTCGAGCCTGTACGGATTGTCACTATGTTCTAGTTGTAACGCTTTGGCCCATTTCGTCATATCTTCCTGTATACGAGAAAGAGCTGACTGCTTGCGTTCCTCCACAGAGTCTCTATCAAGAATGTCATCAATTTCTTTTATACGACCTTCGATTCTTTTTACAACTTGTTCCTGCTTTTCTGACTCTGTATCATTTTCTACACTCTCAACCCAAAGGCTAATTCGTCCAACTACTTTTCCTCTTCGTGCATTTATATCTCTTAGCCGAGCTCTTTCACTTTCCTGCTGATACAACCCGTCAATTTCTGCTTCTAATGCTTTAATCTCTTCCTGCTTCTTTTCACGTTCGCGTTCCAAATCAGAAATAAAAGCTCTTAGTTTTGGCTGCTCACGTGTCACATTTGCTATTGACTTATCCAAATTAACGATAGAAGCTTTTATCATCTCCACACTAGGAAGTGGCTGTTCAAGCGTTCCAGAACATAATGGACATTTTCCGGGATTAAAATTTAGTTGTTCAAAAAGCCCTATAGATTCAAGGCGCATTTTCTGGTGTTGAGCCTCTCCGGAATATCCTGCGGTTTCTCCCACAAATTTTCTTGCATTATCAAGGCTAATTCCAATCTCGTCAAACTCATCTCGAATCTCCTGAAGTTTACTTTGTAAGAAAGTAAGCCGATCCATTCCACTGTTGGAACCTATCATACTGGGCGACCAATTCATGGCAGTTTGAAGAACAGAATACATCTCCCGATAGTTCTGATAATCTATCTGTGTCGATGCATCAATAAGGCCAGCTTGTCGAGCCTCGCCAATTAACGAAATTGCCCTCTCAGAACCGCCTCCCATTAAATACCGGTTTTCTTCAAGTTTGCGCTTCTCAAGTGTTAATTTGCGTTTGAGGATACTTCTTTCGTTTTCTAATGTCAAAGCCTCTTCGCTAATGGCCCCTAAAAAATAAGGAATGGTGTCTTTGATCGCTTGCGTGATGAAATCATCCGATTGATGATGAAACAAAAAGTTCTTTGCTGCAATCTCATCTTGACCTTGAAAACAATAATATAGCGCGTGTCTTATGTTCGCTGCAAGGGGTAGCCTGCTTTGACCCTCAGGTGGTGTGTTTAAATTTTCTGAAATTCCAATTCGCCGAGTCAATGATTCTTCAATCCCAGATACATTTGTATTAGATGAGAAATCACAATTATCTGGAGCTTCAATTTTCTCCCCAATGTCAATATAACAAACCCCTGTTGTTTGCTGACCCTTATCTGGATTTTTACGGGCAACAAATACACGTTCATGTTCAAATTGCAGGAGCAAGCCATACCATGCTACATTATCACGAACTACTCCGTCTGCAATATTACATGAGTCGCCGCCCAAACAATAATCAATAATATCACCGACCACAGATTTTCCTGATTTTGATCTACCAGTAATAATATTTACTTGCCCCAACGCAAAAGGCAAGTGACGTACTTTCCCGTTATATCCATAAAGTACAAGTTCACGTATCTGCATTATGGTCTCACCCCCAACTCAATATATATTGTCTCAACTTTTCCTGCTGCTGCAAACCACTTGGCAATATGTTCAGCTTTTTTGAGGCATTCCGAAATTTCATCATCAACAAATTTTGTTTTGCTTAATGTTTTCGAAGTTGGCGATATTTCTAATTCACCATTGGGCGTCAGCAGAATTTTCCCTGTTTGGAGTAGGAATTCAACTGATTCATTTGTAATTGGGATTAGTTCCCTTGCCCTTTGGGGGAAATCAATTAAAAGCTGTGGATATCGCTGAACCCATAATTGCAACTGCGTCCTGCTATTTATATGTATCCTTGTCTCTTTATGTAAAACAAGAGGCAAGACTAAATAAATCAGCGGAAACGGAAATGCTCTGCTCGTTTTTTCATTATAAGTTTTAATTGTTGAATATAACACTCTCCCACAAAAAGCGGGATTGAGAAGAAATGCGACTTCATGTGAGCGCATATTCCAGCTTTTCACTTACATCGCCTCCCTCTTATGTATCTAATAATCTTTTGAGCCGATCATAGAAATCTATATGCCAACCGACTTTAAGTTGATTAGCCAGCATATGGTAACTTCCTCGCATCACAAAAGCCTCTTGGCATTTTGGACGAATACGGATATCTTTCTTTTCTATTTCAGAAAAAAGTCTACGTCCTTCTTTAATTTTTTCTTCTTCTGTAACTCCACTATATTCGGCCAAATCATCTTCCATAGCCGCGAAAGCATGTTCCCATTCATCAATCAATCGTTGCTCATATTTTTCCAGTTCATTGACAAACAATAAATCATTTCTTACCCAATTGGCTCTTTGCTTAAATGCACGGTAATAATCTCTTAATGCAGTTTGCATACGACGGTTGCCAAGGCAAATCAGTTTAAGTTGCTCATAAAATATTTTTTCATTAGCGCTTAAATCATCCTCTTGTAGATTGCAATATCAAAAACATCTATTGGTAAATTATCATCTGAATACTCTTGACTCACAGATACAATGAACGATCTAACTTGGCTTTGGGTAACAAATATTGGAGTGCCTGAACAAAGGGCTTCAATCGCCTTTTTGTACCACCAGCCCTCTAAGCGTTCACAAATTTGATTCTCATACTTAGGAATACAGCTATACCGAATCTGTTTTCTGAAATTCTTTTCAACATCAATTATATCACTCGCACCATCAATAACACATATTTGGCTGATTAGATGCTTAATAGTGCTTTCATCAGTTTCCAAAAAAGAATCGTAATATTTTTTGTGATCTTTATTTTCTGATTTAAGGCAAACATCCTTTAATTTCTCATATGCACGTTCCGCATTTCGATTTTTACCCTTTTTTAGATAGGATGCAGCTGTACCATCTGGAGCAATTGCTGTCGTAACAATAAGAAATTCTGTTCCGTCTAAAATATCAGGAGAATCAGAGAGTACATCTATCCATACTTTTAATGTTCTCCATAAATCTGTGCTTCCGTCTGTGAGACTGCCTTGTCGCTGTATGTGATGTTTCAACTGGATAAGTTGCTTTGGCATACCATCTTTACTAAACGCAACATCATCAAATTTTTCAATACTTATTTGAAAATCAGAGTTATCATTTTCCAACAATAGCGCTAAAGCATATCGCACCTGATACAAATAGCCCAGCATCTGTTCTGAAGCTTGGTGATTAGGCATGTCTTCGACCTCCTCTCTGATTCTTTACACTCATGTCACAATGTTACCAATTATTATATCATATTTATCAAGATTTTGATAGCTTTGCCGCTGCATCAGTAAATTATTTTTTGCAATTGAGACTACTGGCAGAAACACGTTTATTTCATCTGGCCTTATCATTCTGTTAAATGATGCTTCATTTTTAATAAGCAGAAAGGACGCTGCTATAATGCAACGTCCTTTCTGCCATACAATATAGTTAAATGTTTTCATTTGCTATCGCGCGGAGGCAGTTGTCAGTTTTTTTGGTTTTCAAAAGTAGTAAATGGGTAGTAAATTGCTCGAAGCAATCCCAAAAAGTCCTTGAAAATCAGGAGTTTCCGGGTTTTGATAGTGTACTGCCGTGGCACACGAATAATATTTTTGTCATCCCGTCATATCCTTTCAAACATCTCGAAGCCGCAATATTACTGTAATCCGTTATTTTATTTTTTCTTTTCAATCTTGTCCCCAAATTACGCATTTTCCCATAAATTTCCACTCAAGTTACTGGCAAATGGTGTAATATGTAATACATGGTATAGCAGCTGCAGCAAACCTCCACCTGTTTATCCCGGCATTCTTCTTGCCCCGCCCGCCGCCAAAAGCTGCCTACAGGATACCACACGCAGCGCTAAATCACAACCAGATTCCCTGCACCGCCCCGTTTTCTGCAAAATTCTCTTGCAAGGTTTCGCACCGCCAACTATAATGTATTTATATATTATAAGTAAAGGCGCATGGCACAGCCGTTTTCCGGGCTTGCCGGGTGCTTTGGATTCCAAACAGAAAGGGGGCCGCCCGATGCCTCGCATTGCCGTGGTGGATGACCAGCCGGATATGCGGCAGCAGCTGTGCAGCATGATTGACCAATACAGCCGCGAGAACAACTGTATGCTGGAAGTTACCACTTTTTCGGACGGTGCCCAGGTCATAACCAACTATTGCAAGGGGTTCGACATCATCTTTCTGGATATTGAAATGCCGGAGCTTGGCGGCATGGACGCTGCCGAGCGCATTCGCACGGTGGATCCGGATGTGGTGCTGGTGTTCGTTACCAACATGGCGCAGTACGCTATTCGCGGGTATGAGGTCGACGCCCTGGATTTTGTGCTCAAACCGGTCAATTATTACCAGTTCAGCACCAAGCTGGCCCGCGCTTTGCAGCGGGTGCAGCGCCGCAAAGGCGGGCAGATTGCATTACAGACCGCTGGGGGCGTGCAGCTGCTGAACACCGAGGACATCTACTGGCTGGAAACGCGGGACCGTATGCTGCATTACCATACCTCCACCGGGGTATGGTCCGTGCGTTCCAGCCTGCAAAATGCTGAAAAGCAGCTGGCCCCCTACCACTTTGCCAAATGCAACCAGTGTTACCTTGTCAATCTGCGGTATGTGCGGGCGGTCCAGAACGATATGGTCCAGGTTGGGGAGGACCGGCTGGAGATCAGCCGCCGCCAGCGGGCTGCCTTTCTGGCTGCGGTCGCCGCCTATGTTGGGGGTGCCATGTAATGCTGCCAAATCTCCAACAATTTCTTTCTCTTCTTGTCTGTGGGATACAGCTTTGGGGCGCAGCACTGACCTACTGGCTCCCGCTCCGGCACTCGCCGCACTTTTGGCAGCGGGCGCTGCTTTGCCTGATTCCCTCCATTCCCCTCTCCACATTTTTATTATGGGCGGATTACACGCCTTCCTCGCTGTTCCTGCGAGCGGGGGCGTATATTTTGTTTTGTATGTGGATGATTTTCGCTTCCCACAGCTGCACCCAGTTGGACTGGTCCGGCGCCAATTATTGCGCCATCTGGGGAATTTTGAGTGCCCTGACGACATTTGAGTTATGGCAGCTTCTTGTCTGGTGCCTGGCACAGGTAAACATATTCCTGCCATTGGATCAGCCCTCTGCTCTGCTGCTGCAACTGCTGTTTTTTTCCGCTGCGTACTGCCTGCTGCGGGTAACTGTTGCCCATTCCATGCCATATGAAGGCAGCTACCACATCGGTCCCCGCCAGCAAATCAGCGCTATTATTCTGGGCGGCATGTTCGTTCTGCTGTTTTTAACAATGCAGACCGTCACCAACTCCGGAGTATCACGGGAAACTTCTATCTTCGTTGTTGTCCCCCTGGCACTCTGCCAGCTCTACTGCATCACCCTTTTATATTTGCAGACTGAGCTGTTCAAAAAGGCGGCCATGGAAAAAGAGATGAACTCGCTGAACATGCTGTATGAACGCCAGCGCCAGCAGTATCAGGTGGCCAAGCGGAACGTACAGATCATCAACCGCAAATGCCATGAGCTGAAAGTTCAGATCGCTGATCTGCGCCGCATGGCCCCCAACGCCGCGCTGCAGCAGAGCCTGAACGAAGCCGAAGCCGCCGCCCGGCAGTATGACGCCAGCACCCAGACCGGCAGTGAGGTTTTGGATGTTGTGCTGACCGAAAAGAGCATGCTGTGCGAAGCCCACCACATCAGCATCAACAATGTAGCGGACGGTACCTGCCTGCACTTTATGGATCCGGCCGATCTGTACGCTCTGTTTGCCAACGCACTGGATCATGCCATTGAGTTGACCCGCAAGCTGCCGGAGCCGGAAAAGCGGATGATTGACCTGCTGGTCTGCATGCGGCAGGGGTTTGCTGTTCTGAATATCATCAGCGCGGTGCCCGATGGCCCGGATCCTGGCCGCGAAACCTGCGATGAGTTAAAGATCGTCAAGCGCATTATCCAGAAGTACAATGGTTTTTTGACTACCGAATCCAACGGTGGATTTTTTGCGATAAAAGCCGTTTTCCCGGTCCAATAAAGTTCCCTCAAAATTTCAGGTATAAAATTTACGCCCTTGCATTTGTACATATTGCACAAATGCAAGGGTTATTTTTTTGTCAGGCAAAAACCGTTTATTCCACGCAAATGACCGATTATGCAAAACCCATTGCGACATTTTTCGCTGTTCGTTACAATAATAACAGCAAAAAGAAAGGATGGCTGCGCCATGCGAGAAATCACCAAAATCATGAAGGGTTGGGAATTTACCGGCCCCGACGGCACCACCACAACGGTGGACCTGCCGCACACCTGGAACGCCCGCGACGGTCAGGACGGCGGCAATGACTACTGGCGCGGCACCTGCATCTACCGCACCCGTTTCGCTGCTCCCCAGTTTAACACCGCCTCCCATCAGGTCTGGATTCAGTTTGACGGCGTCAACGCCAGCGCCCATGTGGTTCTGAACGGCTCCCCCGTCTGCAACCACGACGGCGGCTACTCCACCTTCCGCGCCAACATCACCGAACTGCTGCGGGATGAAAACGAGCTGACCGTGGAAGTCGACAACAGCAAAAACGACCGCGTTTACCCCCAGAAAGCTGACTTCACCTTCTATGGCGGCATCTACCGCGATGTCAGCCTGATGGTGGTCAGCAAGAACCACTTCACCCTGGATTACTTCGGCGGCCCCGGCATCCGCATCACCCCCACTGTGCAGGGCGCAGATGCCAGCGTTCAGGTTACCACCTGGCACGACGGCGAAGGCGAAGTGAGCGTTGAGTTGCTGGACGCTGCCGGCAACACCGTTGCCACCGGCAAAGGCCCCGACATCACCCTGACCATCTTCAACGCACACCTGTGGAACGGCGTTAAGGATCCGTACCTGTACAGCTGCAAGGCCCGCCTTGTGGTGAACGGCACGGTGGAAGATGAGACCACCACCCGCTTTGGCGTGCGCAGCTTCAAGGTTGACCCCAAGAAGGGCTTCTTCCTGAACGGCAAGTCTTACCCGCTGCACGGCGTTTCCCGCCATCAGGACCGCAAGGGCCTGGGCAACGCCATCACCCGCGAGATGCACGACGAAGACATGGCCCTGATCAAAGAGATCGGTGCCAACACCATCCGCCTGGCTCATTATCAGCACGACCAGTACTTCTATGATCTGTGCGACGAGGTCGGCATGGTTGTTTGGGCCGAGATCCCCTACATCAGTGAGCACATGCCCAACGGCCGCGAGAACACCATCAGCCAGATGAAAGAGCTGATCATCCAGAACTACAACCACCCCTGCATCGTCTGCTGGGGCGTTTCCAACGAGATCACCATCTCCACCAAGGACAAGAAGGACATGCTGGATAACCACCGCCAGCTGAACGACCTGTGCCACGAGATGGACAAAACCCGCCTGACCACCCTGGCCTGCTACGCCATGTGCGGTCCCTTCAACCGTTCGGCCCACATTACCGATATGGTCAGCTGGAACCTGTACCTGGGCTGGTACGTTCCGGGCTTTATCCTGAACGACCTGTGGATGGGCTTCTTCCATCTCTGCTTCCCCAACCGCCCGTTCGGCTACAGCGAATACGGCGCGGAGGGCATGCCCAACCTGCACAGCACACACCCCCACCGCGGCGACCACACCGAAGAATACCAGGCCAAGTACCATGAGTACATGCTGCGCTGCTTCAAGCGCCACCCCTGGATGTGGGCCACCCACGTTTGGAACATGTTTGACTTTGCTGCAGACGCCCGTGACCAGGGCGGCGAGCCGGGCATGAACCACAAGGGCCTTGTGACCTTTGACCGCAAAACCAAGAAGGACAGCTTCTATCTGTATAAAGCATGGTGGAGCAATGAAGCCTTTGTGCACATCTGCTCCAAGCGCTTTGTGGAGCGCACCGGCAGCACCGCTACCGTAAAGGTTTATTCCAACCAGAGCACCGTTGCCCTGTATGTAAACGGCAACAAGGTAGGCGAGCAGACCGGCGAGCATGTTTTCACCTTCAAGGTTCCCCTGAACGGCGAACTGCACATTCAGGCCGTGGCTGGTGACCGCACCGATGAGTCCGTCATCCGCCATGTAGATACCCCCAACCCGGAGTACAAGCTGCTCAAGACCAAATCCAAGAGTGCAAACTGGGTATAATCTATTTTGAACACTCTGTATTTTGTTCTTGCTTAATACAGTTTGTTATAGAGCATTTTCTAACAGGAGGAGAACACAATGAGTAAGAAACCCAAAGTTGGGATGTGGTCCGGCCTGACCGCCGTTACCGCCGTCCTGACCGCAGGCGCCATTGTAGGCACGACGGTTGCGTTCCATTATACGACCACCGTTAATAACTACCTGGACGCCGACACCTACAAGATCATCAAGGGCGACAGCGACGAAGACACTGAGTACTTCAAGAGCGATTTCACCTCTGATGAAGAGCGCGAGTCCTATGAGGCTGAGCTGTGCGCACAGGTTGAAGCCGAAGGCGCAGCCCTGCTGAAGAACGACAACAACGCCCTGCCCCTGGCAAGCGGCGCAAAGGTCAGCCTGTTCGGCCACGGCTCCGTGGACCTGATGTACGGCGGCACCGGTTCCGGCTCCGTTGACACCAGCAAGGCTCCCAACTTCAAGCAGGCTCTGGAAGATCAGGGCATCCAGGTCAACAGCACCCTGTGGGATCTGTATTCTTCTGACGATATGATGAAGAACTACAGCCGCATCACCCCGGCTGCCATCTCCGATACCCTGGAAGCCAACACCCAGTACGCTGTGAACGAAGCTCCCTGGAGCAAGCTGTCCAGCGCCGAGTCCAGCTTTGCTGACTACGGCGATGCTGCTATCGTCGTGTTCTCCCGTTCCGGCGGCGAGGGCGCTGACCTGCCCAGTGGCGAAAACGGCACCAATGATTCCTGGATCAAAGGCCAGGAGGGCGACGGTAACTACCTGGCCCTGTCCGCTGAAGAAAAGGAACTGCTCCAGAACCTGAAGACCCTGAAGGACAACGGCACCTTCAAGAAGATCATCGTTCTGATCAACTCTTCCAACGCCATTGAGATGGATTTCCTGAACCCGGAGATCTGCGGCGAGGATTACGGCATCGATTCCGCTATGTGGATCGGCGACGTGGGCCAGACCGGCATCAACGGTGTTGCCCAGCTGCTGGCTGGCGAGGTTACCCCGTCCGGCAGCCTGGTTGATTCCTACCTGTATGACAACATGGCCAACCCCGCCATGTACAACTTCTACACCCAGGCTTACCCCAACGCAGCAGATTACAACCTGCTGACCGATGGTCCTGATGTGCAGGGTATGTACAGCGTGTATCAGGAAGGCATCTACCTAGATTACCGTTACTATGAGACTCGCTACGAGGACGCTGTTATGGGCACCGGCAATGCCGGCGACTACAACTGGTCCACCACTGTTGCCTTCCCCTTCGGCTATGGCGACAGCTACACCACCTTCGAGTACAGCGATTTCAATGTGACCGAATCTGCTGATGCTTTCAACGTCACCCTGAAAGTCACCAACACCGGTTCCACCTACTCCGGCAAGGAAACCGTTCAGCTGTACTTCCAGAGCCCCTACACCGATTACGACAAGGCCAACGGCATCGAGAAGGCTTCTGCTGAGCTGTGCGGCTTTGCCAAGACCGATATCCTGGCTCCCGGCGCTTCCGAGACTGTCAACATCACCGTTAACAAGAGCGAGCTGCGCACCTATGATGCCAACAACGCCAAGACCTATATTGTTGACGCTGGCGACTACTACTTCACCGCTGCCACCGATGCACACAACGCTGTGAACAACATCCTGGCTGCCAAGGGCTACACCGTTGAGAACACCGATGGCCGCATGACCGCCGATGGCGACGTTGCCCTGACCTACAAGTGGACCAACGCCGCTCTGGACAGCACCACCTACGCCACCAGCGAAACCGGCACTGCCATCACCAACCTGTTTGATGAAGCAGACCCCAACAAGAGCAGCAGCGAACCCGGCGAAGTTACCTGGCTGAGCCGCTCCAACTGGGTTGCCACCTTCCCCACCCAGCCTGTTGTGCTGAACGCAACCCAGACCCTGGCTGATCACCTGGCTTTCACCCGTTACGACGGCAGCAAGGCTGACAGCGTTGAAATGCCCACCCTGGGCGCTGACAATGGTCTGGCTCTGGTTTCCATGATCGGTGCCGACTATGACGATCCCCAGTGGGATACCCTGCTGGATCAGCTGACCTTCAACGAGATGGTCAACACCATCACCCTGGGCTTCCACAACACTGCCGCTATTGAATCCATCGGCAAGACCCGTACCAAAGACGAAAACGGCCCGCAGGGCCTGACCGCAGCACTGACCGGCGGCGCTTCCGCTATGTGCTACACCTCCGAAGACGTTATGGCCGCCACCTTCAACGTTGACCTGATCAACGATGTGGGCCGCTGCATTGGCGAAGACTGCCTGGCCATGGGTTACTCTGGTCTGTATGGCCCCGGCATCAACATGCACCGCACCGCTTACTCTGGCCGTAACTTCGAGTACTATGCTTCTGATCCGTTCGTTGCCGGCACCATCTGCGCTGCCGAAGTCAACGGCATCCAGTCCAAGGGCGTTTACGTTTACCTGAAGCATGTTGCCCTGAACGACTCTGAATCCAGCCGCCGCGGCGTGAACACCTGGCTGAACGAGCAGGCTGCCCGCGAAATCTACCTGGAAGTTGCCGACAAGGCCATCACCGATGGCGGCGCCTGGAGCGTTATGTCCGGCTTTAACCGCTGGGGCGCTTACTGGTGCGGCGCTTACGATAACCTGCTGACCGGCTTCCTGCGCGGCGAACTGGGCATGCGCGGCATGATCATCACCGACTACTCCGGTTCCAGCAAATACATGGATCTGGCCGATGGTCTGATTGCCGGTTCCGATATCTGGGATAGCCCGGACCCGACCATCCACACCACCCTGGCTCCGAAGTACGAGAACGATGCTTACATCGTGACCGAAATGCGCGAATCCATGCACAAGATCCTGTACACCGTTGCCAACTCCAACGCTATGAACGGCTGGTCCTCCGCTGACCGCCTGAAGGTCATCACCCCGTGGTGGAAGACCGCCCTGTACGCTCTGGACACCGTTCTGGCTGTTCTGACCGTGCTGTGCATCTGGCGCCTGGTTGTTGCCATCAAGCGCAAGAAGACTTGGACTGCTGAGCAGGCTGCCAACACTGCAAACGCTCAGAATCAGCAGTAAGGTTTAGGGCAATACCGCATAATTCTAAGTGCCGATACGGCGAGCGAGGTGCGGCAGCTGCTAAGCCAAAAGCGCAGATAATACTGGATGTCTTATCGAGCATTTTGGCAACGCAGATGCCGTGCCGCAGCCGCCGGAGCGGTGCTTAAGCCGTCAGGCGGGAATTGTGCGGTGTTGCCTTAGCCTCCGCATCTTCCCCCTTTTGAATCGTTTATGCCCCCGCCCGTTTCGGGGCGGGGGTCTTTGTTATGAAAGGAGAATGCCCCCATGAGTGAACAAAACTCTGCGGCGTCTGCCAGCGTCAACCGCGCCAAGCCTTACCAGCTGATGCTGTTCCCGCTTAACAACGGCGCTACTAACGTGTACTATGTTCTGGTGCTTTCCTACATTGCCACTTTCGGCAGCAAGGTTCTGGCCCTGAGCATGATCTTCGCCTCCGTGATGGTCACCGGCATGCGCCTGTTTGACGCCATTACCGACCCTATCATCGGTGCCCTGATGGACCGCACCAACGGCAAGTTCGGCAAGTTCCGCCCGTTTATGGTCATCGGCAACCTCATCATGGCTGTCAGCATTCTGGTGCTGTACTGCCTGACTCCGCTGATCCCCGCCTCCATGGAATGGGCACGTTATGTTGCCTTTGTAGCCCTGTACGCCATCTGGGTCATCGGCTACACCTTCCAGACCTCCTGCACCCGTTCCGGCCAGACTGTTCTGACCAACGATCCCAAGCAGCGCCCCCTGTTCACCATCTTCAACACCGTCGGCTCCCTGCTGGGCATGGGCGCCATGCAGTTCTTTGCCCCCATCCTGGCCAAAAACTATGAGGGCGGTTACGCTTCCGCCGGTTTCTTCCGCACCCTGGCTCCTGTCGGCATCGTGATCTCCATCGCCCTGACCATCCTGGCTGTCATCGGCATCTGGGAAAAGGACCAGCCGAAGTACTTTGGCATCGGCGGCCAGAAAACCGAAAAGATCAAGTTTGCTGAGTATGTTGCCATCATCAAGGGCAACAACCCCATGCAGCGCCTGATGGTGGCTGGTGCAGGCTGCAAGCTGGCACTTTCCATTGCCACCAACACCACTGTTCTGTGCATGCTGTACGGCTGCATGATGGGCAACTATGATGGTCTGTACCTGCCCATGATGGTTCTGGGCTATGTGTTCAGCGTTCCCTTCTTCCTGCTCACCGTCCGCACCAGCCAGAAGAAAGGCCAGAAAGCCAGCCTGATGCGCTATGTCAGCGTTGCGCTGATCTGCTACATCGGCGTTCTGGTGCTGCTGCTCCTGTGGGGCAAGGGCGATGCCTTCACCCTGTCTCTGATGTCTGACGGCAAGGTTTCCATCAACGTTTACACCATCCTGTTCATCGTTCTGTTCGGCATAGGCTATGGCGCTTATTACGCTACTGCCGATATGCCCATCCCCATGGTTGCCGACTGCTCTGACTACGAGACCTTCATCTCCGGCAAGTATATCCCCGGTATCATGGGCACTCTGTTCAGCCTGGTTGACAAGCTGGTTTCCAGCCTGTCCGCTACCGTGGTCGGCGTGGCCGTCAGCTTTATCGGCCTTGACAGCCTGCCCACCCAGTACGACCCGTACACCCCCGGCATGAACGTGGTTGTTATCGTTCTGTTCTGCGTCATCCCCATGATTGCATGGACTGCTACCCTGCTCGCCATGAAGAACTACAGCCTGACCGGCGAAAAGATGAAAGAAATCCAGGCCGTCAACGCCTGCCGCCGCGACGCTGTTGCGGGCGGCATGAGCCTGGAAGATGCCATGCAGAAATGGCAGACCATCGACCAGCTGCCGGCCCAGTACCGCGCAAACTAATTTTGCTGTTTTCTCCTCCTCTGATACCGATTTGATTGCGCCGGTTATTTAACTGAAGCACCGGGTGCCATATGGCGCCCGGTGTTTTGTTTTGCCGCAAATCAAACGTTTCTATTCCATTAAAACAGCAGGCGTGCTCCCTGCCTCAAGGGGGCTCGCCTGCTGCTGTGGCTGTATGTTGTAAGAGAGAGAAATGTAAGAGAATCTTAATGATAACTGTCTTGCTTTATGCGATAATGCTTGGGTATTTTATTCTCTCGCAGCACCCGGCATTTTTGTAGGGGCCGATGTTTGCGCCATTTCTCATGACAAACATCAAAAATTCTTTCGTTCTTGTTTAACCGATACATCATTCAGCCACATTCCCGGCCTTTTCTTCTGCGTTAATACGGTCGATTTTCTCCTTGGGCAACACCGCACAATTCCCGCCTTGCGGCTTAAGCACCGCTCCGGCAGCTGCGGCACGGCATCTGCGTTGCCAAAATGCTCGATAAGACATCCAGTATTATCTGCGCTTTTGGCTTGGCATCTGCCGCACCTCGCTCGCCGTATCGGCACTTAGAATTATGCGGTATTGCCCTTGATCATATTTCCAAAAGTCTTATCGTCTAGTTCTACACTTTTTTCTGCCGCCACAGATTTGTCAGCAAATGCATCAAAACATATGTTCTTTATATGAGATTGTATTAAAACAGAAAACCTCCGGCCGCTCGCACAATGCAGCCGGAGGTTTTCTGTTAAATTCCCAATCCATCCAAAATTGATGGCAAAGTAAGGAGGCTTGTGTTAGAATAAAATCAGCTTATGCTTTTTCGCTCTGCATGGCGGCAGTCAGCTTTCTGGCGGCGAACACCAGCACAACAGCGGAGGTGAACAGGCTCTGGATCCAGACGCCTGTAAACACAAGCAGGATTTAAGGCAAAAATCCCGCTGTGTTTGTAGAAATAGACTACATTTTCGACTTTTCAGATACACCCTAGACTATTACCAGCTGAGGATGGGAAATTATCATGGAAAAAAATCTTACAACCGGCAGCGTGTTCAAAGCCATTCTGACCTTTGCCCTGCCGTATCTGCTCTCTTACTTTCTGCAAACGCTGTACGGCATGGCTGACCTGTACATCACCGGCCGGTTCTGCGGGGTGGACAGCATCACCGCCGTTGCCAACGGCAGCCAGGTCATGCACATGCTGACCGTTATCATTGTTGGGCTTGCCATGGGTTCCACCGTCATCATCGGCCACGCCGTGGGGGCGGGCAATATGCGCGATGCCGAAGCCGCCATCGGCAACACCGTCACCCTGTTCATGGCGGTCTCCCTCGGTTTTACCGCCGTGCTGGTGGCCGCAGTGCGCCCGCTGGTCGGCCTGATCGGTGTTCCGGCAGAGGCCGTTCCCGGCACGGTGCAGTATCTGACCATCTGCTTCATCGGCATCCCGTTCATCACGGCATACAACATCATCAGCTCCGTCTTCCGCGGTTTGGGGGATTCCAAAAGCCCGATGTACTTTATCGCCGTTGCCTGCGCCGCCAATATTGCGCTGGATATTCTTTTCATCGGTCCCATGGCCCTTGGCCCGGTGGGTGCTGCGCTGGGCACTACCCTTTCGCAGACCTTGAGTGTTATTGTTGCCTTGTTCGGCATCCGGCGGCACAAAACCGGCCTGCGGCTGAGCCGCCAGAACTTCCGCCCGCGCAAAGGCATGCTGGGCCGTATTCTTAAAATCGGCCTGCCGGTCGCTGTGCAGGACGGCTGCATTCAGGTCGCGTTCATCATTATCACCATCATTGCCAACCACCGCGGCCTGATTGATTCTGCCGCCGTGGGCATTGTGGAAAAAATCATCAGCGCCATGTTCATTGTGCCGTCTTCCATGCTGGCGACGGTATCGGCGTTGTCTTCCCAGAACCTTGGCGCAGGCAAGCCGGAGCGCGCTGCCCAGACCCTGAAATACGCCGCCATGATCGCCACCGGTTACGGCATTGCCGTAGTATTGGTCATTGAGCTTGTGGCCGAGCCGCTGCTGGGGTGCTTCACCACCGACGCCGCCGTGGTGCTGATGGGCTGCCAGTACATCCGCGGTTATATTGTGGATACCATTTTTGCCGGGATTCACTTCAGCTTTACCGGGTATTTTGCCGCTTGCGGCAAGTCTTACATCGGCTTTCTCCACAACATCATCGCTATTGTGCTGGTGCGCGTTCCGGGGTCCTACCTGGCTTCCCGGCTGTTTGCCGGAACCCTGCTGCCTATGGGGCTGGCCGCACCGGCGGGTTCGCTGTTATCCGTCATGATCTGCGTGGCGGCCTACCGCTGGATGAAGCGCCGCGGCACCCTGTATACTGCCGCCTGACTTTTCCCCAAAAGAGCATCCGCCCATGTACGTTTTTTTCTTCTTCAGCATTCCCACTTAACGGTGTAGCCCAAAACAGCGAAAATAACGCATATTCCGCAAACACAAAATTGCTTCTGCCTTTGCAGAAACCGGTTGGATTTTCGGTGTTTCCGGTACACCTTCGTTCTCTCGCTTACCCGCGGCGCTGGCGCAAAAACTTGCCAATGCTGCGCTGCAATGCGGCAAAATCCACCGGCTTTGCAAAATGGCCGTGGCAGTATGATTGCTATTAACTGCACCGCCGTCGAAAACGAAGTTGCCGACAATATGTATCAGCGGTCAGAGCTTGACTATCTTATCTACAATGACCCGTTGGCGTATGCCGACCTCGTTTTGAATGGCAACCCAGAGGCGTATCTCAAATCTGTTACTGAGTACAAGCCTTTGGACTAAAGCTCGGTATACCAAACACCGAATTAAGAATGGACTTTGAGAGGAAGTGAGGTATAACAATATGAAACAGATTATTACTATTCAGCACACGCAATCAATTCACCACACAAATGGTATGGTGGGTTCTTGGACAGATTGGGATCTTTCTGAATTAGGCATTGAACAGGCTGAAAGAATAGGGCAGAAGTTAGCAAAGCAGTTATCCGGTCACAAAATTGTTATGTATGCTTCCGATCTTCTGCGAGCAAAGCACACCGCTGAAATTGTCGCAAAGCATATGGGAATCACACCTAACATTAGAACGGAACTTCGAGAGCGCAATTTAGGTAAATGCGTTGGCAAATCTGTTCAGTGGCTTCGTGAGAACATTGAGGTTCAAGAGAAAACCATTGATGACAGGATGTTTTCTGATGCTGAGAGTAGACGAGACGAATGGAATCGCTTAAAACCTCTTTTTGACGAGATAATGGCAAGTAATGATGAATGTATCATTGTAGTATCACATGGCGATTTGCTGAGCGTTTGGAATACGATGTTCCTCGGAATGGATGTGGAAATGCTGAATCAGTTAGAATTTTTTGGTATGGCAGGCGGCGTTTCTTTCATGCTTCAAAACGATGAGGGTAAGCGATTTATCAAGAAAATGAGCGATTTGTCTTACATGGCAAATCAATTTATATGAGGAAAGCGTGAGAAATAAAGCTGTAATGAAATTTGATACAACCTATTTTTTTATATTCCACCACTTATAGACTGTCTTTTTGTCTAATCTTGTATCTCGAATAAACACCTGGTCGCTGCGGCAGTCCAGTTCCTGCAGTAGCAAACCCCTGCCCTGCTGCCGCTGTTCCACGCCGCCTACCCCGAACGCAGCGCCGCCGACCTGCCGTTTTTGGATGTACTGTTCCGGGAGCCGACCATGCGCTATATCCGCCGCCGGGCGGAAACCGGCCCGGTGTGGAGCTATTTCTTCAATCAGGATTTCACCATTGAGGGCGGCCGCGCCCCATGGCATTGTTCCGATATCCCGTTTGTTTTCCATAATACTGAGCTGGTGCCTTCTGCCAACATTTCCGGCGTGACCCCGCAGCTGGAACAGCAGATTTTCGATGCCGTTCTGGCCTTTGCCCGCACCGGAAACCCGCAGCACAGCGGCATTCCCACCTGGCCTGCCAGCACCCCGCAACAGGAAAACACCATGCTGTTTGATTCCGCCACCCGCCTGGCCCCTAACCATGACAAAGCCCTGATTGCTGCCGCGCTGCCCGTCATCTCTGCCTTGATGGCACGCAACTTTGACCCCGACAGTATCCAGCACTAATATAGAATAAAATAATTCGGAATCTTCCGCTTCTTCTGCATCTTCGGATTCTCAGAACAATTCTGTGTCTGAACAGCAAACCTGGTCCGAAAAATCCCCGGACGGCGACTATTACATTGAAATGTATGAAAAAGACGGCCATGTGTACCGCGTGGATGATGACACCATGCTGTACTGATTCCCGCAACACAAAAGGCATGCACCGCCCCGGCTGAACCTCTGTTCAGTTTCCGGCAGTGCATGCCTTATTTGTAATTTTATCGGTTAAGAAAGCTCTGCGATATCGTACAGCAGTCGCTCGGTATCGTCCCAGCCCAGGCAGGGGTCTGTGATGGACTTGCCATAGCAGTGCTCGCCGATCTTCTGGTTGCCCGGCTCAATATAGCTTTCGATCATCAGGCCCTTGACCAGGTTCTTGATGTCGTCTGAATGGCGGCGGCTGTGCAGAACCTCTTTCGCAATGCGGATTTGCTCCATATACTGCTTGCCGGAGTTGCTGTGGTTGGTATCCACAATGCAGGCGGGGTTCTTCAGGTTGCGCTTCATGTACAGCTCATACAGCAGGCGCAGATCCTCGTAATGGTAGTTGGGGATGGTCTGGCCGTGCTTGTTCACCGCGCCGCGCAGAATGGTGTGGCTGAGCGGGTTGCCGGGGCACTGGACCTCCCACCCGCGGAAGATAAAGTCATGGGGCACCTGGGCCGCCACAACAGAGTTGAGCATAACGGTCAAATCGCCGCTGGTGGGGTTTTTCAGGCCCACGGGCACATCGCAGCCGCTGGCCACCAGGCGGTGGAACTGGTTTTCCACCGAGCGGGCACCCACGGCAATATAGGACATAATGTCCGAAAGGTAACGCAGGTTTTCGGGATAGAGCATCTCGTCCGCAGTGGAAAAGCCGGTTTCCTGCAATACGCGCATGTGCATATGGCGGATGGCCAGAATTCCCTCCAGCATATCCGGCTTCTTTTCCGGGTCCGGCTGGTGGATCATTCCCATGTAGCCCTCGCCGGTGGTGCGGGGCTTGTTGGTGTACACGCGCGGAACGATCACCAGGCGGTCCTTCGTCTTCTCCTGCACCTTGACCAGACGGGACACATAATCCACAACGGCTTCCTCGTTATCCGCCGAGCAGGGGCCGACAATGACCAGGAGCTTGTCGCTTTCGCCGGTAATGATCTTTTTGATTTCTTCATCCCGCTCTTTTTTGCGGACGGCCAGTTCCGGCGCAAGGGGAAACCTTTCCCGAATGACATCCGGGGAAGGAATTTCTGTCACAAACGAAAATCCCATGATTTTATGATCCTCTCTCCGTCAGCGCCGCACATTCCAGCCCTCTATTGCCGGGCGGCGCTGCGCTTTTTCCTCTGTATTTTGCACAGGTAGTTGATACAAACAGCTTATTTTTATTATAGTATAGAACCCGCCGCGCGGCAAGAGCTGCCCCCACTGCCGGGCAAAAAACTTGCAAAAAATGCCGTTTTCCGCTGTCCGGCGGCATACAAACAGCCCGTCCGCGCACCACAAACCAGGTGATGCGCGGGCGGGCCTTCTGTATTTAGTGAATCAATTCCGAGAACAGCGGGCAAAGCACGGCGGTCATGATACCGGCCACAGCAACGGAAAGGCCGCTCATCGCGCCTTCCACTTCGCCGATTTCCAGCGCCTTGCTGGTGCCCACGGCGTGGGACGCCGTACCAATGCCGATGCCTTTGGCAATGGGGTTGGTAATGCGGAACACCTTGCAGACGGTTTCCGCCGCCAGCGCGCCCACAATGCCAGTCAAAATCACAATGGCGCCCGTCAGGGTGGCAATGCCGCCCAGCTCGCGGGAAACATCCATGCTGATGGCAGTGGTAACGGACTTGGGCAGCAGGGTGATGTACTGCTCATGGTTCAGGTCCAGCAGCAGGGCCAGTGCCAGCACGCTGAACAGACTTGCCATAACTCCGGCCAGCACACCGGCCACAATGGCTACCAGATTTTTGCACAGCAGATCCCATTTTTCATACAGCGGCACTGCCAGGCTGACCGTTGCGGGCAGCAGCAGGTAGCTGACGGGCGAAGCGCTGGCGGCGTATGTATCATAGGGGATGTTCAACACGCTGAGCACCACGATGACAAACGCCGTGCCCAACAGCAGCGGGTTGAGAATTGCCTTGCCGGTGCGCTTGTTGATGAGCACCCCCAGGCCGAACGCAGCCAGCGTGAGCAGCACGCCCCATACGGCGGAAGATTCCAGAACTTGTGTGATCATTGCTTTTTCTCCTTCCGCTCTGCCAGGCGCTGGGTCACGCAGCCGGACACCGTCATGACCAAAATGGTAATGGGGATCAAGGCCAGCAGCACCGGCACCAGCATGGCCTGTAAATCCGCCCACAGGTCCATCACGCCCGCAGCCGCCGGAACAAATAGCAGCGGGAAAATACCGGTCAGAAACAGCGCCGCCGTGCGCACCTGCTCCAGTTTGACCACCCCAAAGCGCAGCGCCGCCAGCAGCAGCATCAGCCCGTACACGCTGGCCGGGATGGGCAGCGGCAGCACCAGGTGGCAAACCTCCCCCGCAAAGCAGAACGCCGCAATGCGGGCAAATTCAAATATCAGTTTCATTTATGCTTTCCTCTTTTGTCCGGCAGTGCCCCCACTACCGCCCTGCGCGAAACAAGACACCTTATCGTTATCTTTTTTTGCTTTTCCGGGCTGCACAGACAGCCCGGTTCTCATTTTTTCATGCTTCACAAGTATAGCAGACTCCCCCACCGGGGGCAAGGTCAATTTTTGACATGTTTGACAAATATGCAGGTGTTTTTTTGCATATTGTGACGAATCGTTTCGCCGAGCGTATCCCTCATTCTGTTTTGTTTTTTGATAAATATACAAATTGTATTTTTTGTGTTTTATTTCCAACTACAATAAATCCCTGCCCGGGAACCATCCGGACAGGGATTTGAAGGAGAAACGCAGCTTATTGTGTTCATGGTTCCCCTGCCTCCGTTTTGGCGCAGCCGGCGTTCCGCATACGCGGCTGCACAGCAGGCCGGGGTTCTTGTTCACTCTGCTTTGGTAATAATCAAACGGTTGTCAGCAGGGCTTTGCAGCTGCCCGTTAAAGCATAGGCACCGCTGCCCGCCGTGATAAAGAAACTGTCGCCCTTTTTTGCCTGCACCGTTTCGCCGCCGCAGGTCAGGCGCCCCTCCCCTTCGGTAATCAGGAGCGAAACAAAGGACGTCTCGTCCGCTATGCCGGTGTGACCACCTGCCACCACATCCACGGTAAAGTAATCGCACTTTGCCAGATGGGGGCTGAAATCATGCTGTTCCGGCGGGGTACGGCGCATTACCTCCAGCGCCTGCTTTACATGCAGCGCGCGCGGTTTGCCGTCCGCCCCCACGCGGCCGTAATCGTACACACGGTAGGTCACGTTGGAGTTCTGCTGCACTTCAACCACCACAACACCCTTGCAGATAGCGTGCAGCGTGCCGGACGGGATAAAGAAGCAATCGCCTTTTTTCACCGGCACGGCGTTCAGCACCTCGGTCAGGGTATTGTTCCGGATGCGCTCTTCCAGTTCTTCCCGGCTGATCTCATGGTCAAAGCCGTAATACAGGAACGCGCCCGGTTCACAGTCCAGCACATACCACATCTCGGTCTTGCCGTACTGGTGTTCGTGCTCCAGCGCATACTCGTTGGAGGGGTGTACCTGGATGGAAATGTTATTCTTGGCGTCAATGAACTTGGTCAGAACGGGGAACATTTCAAACTTTTTGCAGTCTGTTCCCGCCGCTTCCGGGTGGGCGGCCAGGTAGTCCGCCAACATGGTGCCGTCCGGCAGATAGCTGGGGCCATCGGGATGGCAGGAAAGCACCCAGGCTTCCGCCAGCGGGTTCAAATCGCTCTGCACGCCAAAGTCGGTGCGCAGGCGGCTGCCACCCCAAAGGTAATCCTTGCAGGAAGGGGTCAGTTTTAGAATTGACATTGTCGATTTACCTCATTATATCACAGCACATTATAAAATGATAGGGTCATATCGCGGAATCATTTTCAGGTTGACGCACAATTTTTGCGCATTACACTTTGTGCAGGTACCACAGCTTTGCGGGCACCTGGCCGTAATCGCCGGGCAGAGGCAGACCAAGGGTCTGCAGCATAAAGCCGGTGTACCGTTTCCCTGCCTCATCCTGATAGGCTGCAGTCTCCTCCAGCCCCTGCAGAATCAGACGCGGGCAGGGTTTTCCACGGCCATTCAGGGCGCTGCCAGATGCCGTCCACAACTTCCGGGCGGGGGGAAGAAATCCAGGCAAAAGCTAGCCGCACCGCGCAGGGTCAGCAACCCGCCCCACGGCACCGGGAACTGTGCGCCGACGCTGACATCCACCACCAGCAAAGCCAGCAGCGCCAGCATGGGCAGCCAGATTGCGCCAGGGTGGACACCCCCGCCGGGGCCACGGGCACACGATATTACCGGTCTTGCTGATTGAGATATGCCTGATTTTTTCGATCAGCGCCACACGCTGGGCCACGCAGTCACGGCTGCGCAGCGGGTCTGCGGGGTTTTTGAATGCAAAGTCCAAAAGCTGGCCAATGGTCGTGGAAGCAACGTGCAGGCGCGTATCACTGGCGGCATAATAAATATACACCTTACCGTCATCATCCGCAATAGCACCATTGGTAAATACCACGTTGGAAACATCGCTGACGCGCTCCCAGCCACGCGGCGCGATCAAAAATCCGGCCGGTTCGGCAATCACTTTCCAGGGCTCTTTCAAATCGGTCACAAACAGGTAGATCACATAGCGCAGGCCCTCCGCAGTGTTGCGCACGCCATGGGCAATGTGCAGCCAGCCCCTGGCCGTCTTGATGTAGGTCGCGCCCTCGCCGTTCTTGCCTTCGGTGATGGTGTGGCAGCGGCGGGTCAGCAGGGCGTCCAGCTTTGCCTGCTGGCGGTAAAATTCAGAGTGCAGTTTACACATTGACATCGGGGTTCCTTCTCATGAGTTCCATGCACATCCGGCCATTGCGGTAAGGGCACTTCCACGGCTCCACAATGGGCTTGTGGGCGGGGGGTGCCATATTCATCCGTCTGCCAGAACCATTCGCTGCCGGGGCGGGTATCGACCATCTTATCCAGGATAAAATGGTACACATCAGCGGCAGCAGCGGCATAGCGGTGTTCAGCGGTTTTCTGGTATACACCTTTTTCAACCGCTGGCCGCCAAAGGTTTCGCCTGTAAATCATATTGAGGGGGTGTAAATCCATTTCCCCCTATGGTATGATAATATCAAATTCTTTTACATCGAGATCCACCCGAGGGCATTCGCCACAGAACTTACCAGAATGATGGCAGCAAACACCGGGCAAAGGGTGCGGATCATAAAATTGAAAACCTTTTTTCGGCGGAAAGGTTGACCATTCTGGGTCACCTCTTCCTCAATCTTTTCCACGCCGATCACGCTGGTCACCAGCAGGCAGGTTGCAATGGCCGCAATGGGCATCATAACTGAGTTTGTCAGGAAGTCGAAAAAGTCAAGGAACTGCATCCCGATAACGGTCACGCCCGACAGCGGGCCATAGCCAAGCGCCGACAAGCTTCCAAGCAGCACCATAATAATCCCAATCACTGCCGCAGCCTTTTTGCGGCTCCATCCCAGTTCATCCTCAAAAGTCGATACTGCGCTTTCTGTCAATGCAATAGAGCTTGTCACCGCTGCAAACAGCACCAGCACAAAGAACAGCACGCCCACCAGCGAACCAAGTTCCATGCTTTCAAAAACTTTCGGGATCGTAATAAACATCAGTGCGGGACCGGCCTGCAGGGTGTCCGGGTCACCACCAGAGAACGAAAACACCGCCGGAATGATCATCAACCCGGCCATCATTGCAATCAGCGTATCAAAAATCTCAACGTTCTTTGTAGATCCCTCAATGGACACATCTTTTTTCATGTAAGAGCCGAATGTTACTAAAATACCCATTGCGATGGACAAAGAATAGAACATCTGGCCCATGGCTGTAACCACTGTCATCCATGAAAAATTGGCCGGATTCGGTACCAAAAAGTACTTCACTCCTTCCAGCGCACCGGGCCGTGTTACTGAATAAGCTGCAATAATTACTGATAACACCACCAGTACCGGCATCATCATCCGGGAAACACGCTCCACACCATTGCGGACACCGGCAAAAATGATGCCCAGTGTAAGCAGGGTAAAGAGCAGGAATACGATTTCCACCGAAGCGCCATTGGCGATGAAAGAGGAAAAATACCCATCCTGTGCCAGCTCACTGCCATGACCGGTAATATACCCCACCAGATACTTGATAACCCAACCGCCAATAACCGAATAATACGGCACAATCAAAATGGGAATTACCGCGTTGATCCATCCTCCAAATGCACGCCAGCGTCCCTTTCCAGAAGCTGCAAAGGCCCCAACCGGACTTTTCCGGGTCATCCGTCCCAGCGCTGTCTCTGCCATAATCATTGTATAGCCAAAGGTGACCGCCAGCAGAATGTAAATCAGCAGAAAAATTCCACCGCCATATTTTGCCGCCAGGTATGGGAACCGCCAGATATTGCCCAAGCCAACCGAGGCGCCGGCTGCCGACAGGACAAAGCCAAGTTTGCCGGAAAATGAGCTCCGGCCGCTGTGTTGTTTTTCCATTTATTTTTTCTCCTTACCATTTTCACACTATTATTTTAGTGTAACATAACCGCCAAAAAACTGCAATCTACGCCACAAACAATCGCTTTCATAGGGAGGGGCAAAGTCGTTGCTTTTATATCCCTGTCTGCCATTCTATAAAAAAGCTTCCACCTTACGGCAGAAGCTTTTCTTTGGTGGGCCATCCAAGGGCCCAACACCCACGGACTAATGAACAGTCCACTGGACTGTTCATTACCTCGCTCTCGCTCGGCCGTCCTTTCAAGTCCTGCATGGCCTTTTTATAAAAAAAGCTTCCACCTTACGGCAGAAGCTTTTCTTTGGTGGGCCATCCAGGGGCCCAACACCCACGGACTAATGAACAGTCCACTGGACTGTTCATCACCTCGCTCTCGCTCGGCCGTCCTTTCAAGTCCTGGATGGCCTTTTTATAAAAAAAGCTTCCACCTTACGGCAGAAGCATTTCTTTGGTGGGCCATCCAGGACTTGAACCCGGGACCAAGCGGTTATGAGCCGCCAGCTCTGACCAACTGAGCTAATGGCCCTCATGATGTCAGATACCTGTTTAGTATATCACAATTTTACCCGCTTGCCAACACTTATTTTCGTTTTCGGCGCATATGCTGGGGTGTATGGCAAACCGGCAAAGGGGTGGTATCATGCGCATATTCTTATCAACCTTGGGGGTGTTTTTCCTTATGTCATTTCTTTTCATAATGCCCGCCGTATTGGGGCCGTCTACCACGCCGCAGCCATCCGCAAGCCCGGTGCTTTCCGCTGCACCCACTCCGTCCCCTGCTGCCGCGCAGGAGATTCGCGCCGTCTGGGTCAGCTTTCTGGAATGGCAGCATACCGATTTCAGCAGTGAATCCGCTTTCCGTGCCGATGCCACCGCCATCATGCAGAACATTGCCTCCCTTGGGGCTAACACCGTTTTTGCCCATGTGCGGCCTTTTGGGGATGCCCTGTACCCCAGCCGGTATTTTCCGTTCAGCCACCTTTGCACCGGCACCCAGGGACAGGACCCCGGTTTTGACCCGCTTGCCGTGCTGGTAGAAACCGCCCACGCCCAGGGCCTTACGCTGGAAGCCTGGATCAACCCCTACCGCCTGCAAGCCAACGGAACCCCGGCTGAGCTCTGCGCGCAAAGCCCCGCTCTGCTGCATCCCAACTGGGTCAAGCACACTGCAACCGGCCTGTATCTGGACCCCGCCAGCATCGAAGTCCAGCAGTACCTGGCCGATTCCATCCGTGAGCTATGTACCAATTATGCCATCGACGGCATTCATTTTGATGATTACTTTTACCCCACTACTGCCCCGGATTTTGATGCCGACAGTTATGCCGCAAGCGGCAGCACCCTTTCGCTGGCCGATTGGCGGCGGCAAAATGTAAACGATCTAATGTGGGCCTGTTACGCCGCCGCCCATGCGTTCAATGTGCGGTTTGGGGTTTCACCGCAGGGCACACTGAGCGGCTGCCGCGATGGCCAATACAGCGATGCCGCACTCTGGCTGGCCGAGCCAGGCTATTGTGATTATCTGATCCCGCAGCTGTACTGGGGCCTGAACTACCGCAAAAATGGTTCCGATGCCCTGTCACTTGGCCGCCTTGCCGCCGAGTGGCTCTCGCTGCCGCGCACAGAATCCGTTCAACTGGCATTCGGCCTTGGTGCTTACCGTATCGGTGACGGTGACGAGGGCGATACCTCCGGTCCCGGCACCGAGTGGTGCACCGGCCATGCCCTTGCCACCCAAGCCACCACGCTGCGCTCCCTCGGTGCCAGCGGCGCTGCCCTCTACCGCTATGCTTTTCTTTTTGCCAACACCCTCTACCCCACCCTGGCGGAACAGGAGATTGCGGCGCTGCGGGAGGTTTGGGGATAGATTGTCGGTACCCACACTCACTTATTGTTCTAAATGTGGAATGTGCGAATTATAAAATTCAAGAAGAAAATTGTCAATCTAATTGTAAGAAATATTTAAGTAGATGGCCTATTTTAAAAGTAGGACATATTAGATATCAGGTAATCATGTTTGAAAGGGTGAATTAGATGATATTAAGCGTAAGTAGAAGAACTGATATTCCTAATTATTATTCGGAATGGTTCTATAATAGAATAAAAGAAGGATTTTTATATGTTCGTAATCCGATGAATGCTCATCAGGTAAGTGAAATAAAAATTACTCCAGATGTTGTAGATTGCATAGTGTTTTGGACAAAGAATCCGTTGCCAATGATGAAAAGGTTAAACGAGACAAAAGATTATAATTACTATTTTCAATTCACATTGACTGGATATGGAAATGATGTTGAGGTTAATTTATCAAATAAAAAAACAGAAATGATTCCGGTATTTCAAGAACTGTCAGAAAAAATTGGCAAGCAAAAAGTGATTTGGAGATATGATCCTATATTCTTTTCTGATAGATATACGAAAGAATATCATTTGAAGGCATTTAAAAGCATTGCTGAGGCTTTAAGTGGATACACGGAAAAATGCGTGATTAGTTTTGTTGATATATATCCTAAAAATAAAAAAAATATGGATGGATTGTCAAGTTATGAATTAAATGATGATGAGCTGCGGGAATTTGCTGAGAAATTAAGTAAGATAGCTGCGGATAATAATATTAAGATTGGAAGTTGTGCAGAAAAAATAGATTTGGATGAATGTGGTATAATTCATAATTGTTGCATAGATAGAGAATTAATTGAAAAAATTATCGGATGTAAACTTAATGTTGGCAAAGACAAAAATCAGCGTAAAGAATGTGGATGCGTTGAAAGCGTTGAAATAGGTACTTATAATACATGCAAAAATGGATGTGCATATTGCTATGCAAATTATAGTTCAAAAAGTGTAGAAACAAACGCTGCCAAATATGATCCTTCGTCACCTCTTCTATGTGGGCAAGTTCAAGAAGATGACAAAATAACGATTAGAAAAGTTGAGTCATTAAAAGAAACACAGCTAAGTATTTTTGATATGTGAGTTCATTATTATAACGTATATTTTTAAGAGTATATTTGGCTCCATTTTGGCTCTAAAAATTTTAGACGAGGTACACAAAAATGCGAAATAAGATGAATATGAAGAATAAAATGCACAAATGTGCACCTAGAAACAGCCAGATAAATCTCTCCGCCCAAGAGTTCGTATAACGCGCTGCTGCAAACTATTGCCATATACCACGATGCGTGCTCCATTTGTAGTGGCCGATGCTCACCATCGGCCCGCCTGAGCACCCGCTTTGTGTATTCGCTTAAGGCAACACCGCACAATTCCCGCCTTGCGGCTTAAGCACCGCTCCGGCAGC
>OIBY01000089.1_pt1 | contig 33960 bp, 27 predicted proteins | sample 1581201 | NCBI WGS metagenome assembly OIBY01 (sample SAMEA3882540, study PRJEB24775) | human gut metagenome | biome: human-associated habitat; feature: intestine environment; material: feces | place: Netherlands | collected 2009/2010 | reverse complement strand
TCGACAAGTATCAGCATCGACTGACCGTCTGCAGAACGCACACTTTCGTTCACAGGGTCGCTATAGAGCAAGGGGATTTCCTGCAAGGCGACAAAGGGGTTGCCACACTCCTTCGCCTTCTTCGTCAGGTAGAACACATGCCCCTTGGACGTGGCACGACTGCTGCTACCCATGACGACCACGCTATCCAGCTCCACGCTCTTCGTCATGAGGATAAAGTTCAGGTTGGCGTCGCGGTCTATCACGACCGAATCCTCGTCAGAAGAATAGCCGACACAACTTGCCACCACCTGGTAGCTGCCTCGTGGCACGTCTCCGATTCGGTATTCTCCTTTGGCATTCGATTGTGCCAATCCCGCCAGTTCACCGTCTTGATACAGACATCGTTGCGCACCCTGGATGGACGTTCCCGTCTCGTCCGTCACCTGCCCCAACAGGCTGTATTGTGCGAAGGAGGAAAGGGGCAGCAGTAGCATGATGCCCAATAAGGCTAGGTTCCTTTTCATATTTTCATGCTTTTATTGTTCATACACTTTTTAAGCAACTTGGATACATTTTACATTGCTTGCATTTATCTTTTGTTAAATCATACCCTAGTGTCGTAATTTTCTCATTCCATACAATTGCTCCTGTTTCTGTGTCAAGATGTCCGTAGGAATTCCGATTGGAAAAATCATAAACTTTTTTGTTTCCATACTCAATCTGTTAATAAAACTCCCTCCCCTAAAATAGGGGAAGCTATTAGGTTTCTACTTATTTTTTAACTCAACTGCAAATGTAGGATATTCCTTGAAAAAATCATAACGCCTCTCCCAGAAAACTACATCGTTTATGCATATTTAACATAAAGCTCTAAAGCAGCCAAAGGAGAATAAGAGAGGTTGGAACGTAAACAGTTGGGAATGAGTAGATTTGCACAAAGTTGACAAATCGGCATAAAGCAAGCGAGTGAGGAATATTGAAGTAGTTCAGTTACTAAATCGTGAGCCACAGTTACCTATGCAAAGCAGGTAACAATGCGGAAAGGCAACTTTGTGCATCAACGGATTTTATTGCGCTGATTCTCAATGTTTTGCGCATCAAGGAACGCTTACAAAATGATTATATTTGCACACTCAAAATGTAAGCGTTATGAAAATCGAAAAATTCAAGGTGTTGCTCTACCTGAAAAAGAGCGGAATGGACAAGAATGGAAAAGCTCCCATCATGGGACGCATCACGGTGAACAGGACTATGGCGCAGTTCTCCTGCAAGTTGTCTTGCACTCCATCGCTTTGGAATCCTCGTGCCAGCCGATTGGAGGGCAAGAGCAAGGAAGCCGTGGAAACCAACAAGGACATCGGGCAGTTGTTGCTTTCCATCCAAAAGGCTTTCGATGTGCTTGTGGAAAAGAGAACGGACTTCGAGGCTAAGGATGTCAAGGAGGCACTGCAGGGCAGCGTCAAGACACAGACCACCCTTCTCTCCTTCGTGGACGAGCATATCAGTGAACTCAGCACCCATGAGGGCATTGATATGTCGAAGAGACAGTGTCTGGACTTACAGAAAGATTCGCAAGAATCTCGCTGAGTTCATCGGGGAGAAGTATAGGTTGACTGATTTGGCTTTCGGACAGCTGACCGAGCCTTTCATCAGCGACTTTCACCATTACCTGCTTGACGAGAAAGGCTTTTCATCAGGAACCATCACCATCTATGTGTCGCTCTTCAAGAAGATGTGCCGCATTGCCTTTGAGCGAGGCTTGTGCAAGAACCTGCTGTTCGCCCATTATCGGGTTGGCACTCCAAAGGTTATGACACCCAAGGCTCTCAGCATGTCTGATTTCATAAAAATCCGTGATGCGGAACTGCCCGAAGACAAGCCGAGACTATCCGTTAGCCGTGACCTGTTTCTTTTCGCCTGCTATGCAGGAACAGCCTTCATAGACACCGTTTCCATCACGAAAGCCAATGTCAAGGTGTTGGAGGATGGCGACAAATGGCTCGTCTATAACCGCAAGAAGACCGGAACACTTGCCAGGGTGAAACTCCTGCCCGAGGCGTTGGAGCTGATGGCGAAATACGAGGACGGGGCAAGAGATACCCTTTTCCCATTGCTGAGCACGAATCGTGTTCGTATCGATCTCATCACCATCTGCAAGTTGGCGGAAACGAGCAAGACCTATTCCTACCATTCGGGACGACACTCGTTTGCCAGCCTCATTACGCTGGAGGCTGGTGTGCCGATGGAGACCATCTGCAAGATGCTCGGTCACAAGGATGTGAAGATGACGCAGCGGTATGCGAGAGTAACCCAAAAGAAGCTGTTTGAGGACATGGACAAGTTCATCGCTGCAACCGAGAAGGACTTTATTCTCGCATTATGAACAAGGCTTTCAACTTTTCTTTTCACAGTTCAACTACATTATTATATTATAAGGACAACAACTATGAGCAGAAGTACATTTTAAAAACAAGCGTTTTCAATTTCTGTGGCAGTATGTTGCCGGGGTTTGCCGACTTCAACGCCAAAAACAACAAGAAAAACTTGCACGACTGCAACGAATACATGAACAATGATGAGTTGAGAAATACGTTGAAGTTCTCACAACTATCTCGGTATGCAAATAAGTAAGCCACAACTAAATTGCCACGTTACACCCAATCAGTTGCATGGCTGCACTCAGTACACTTACTTTGCACCCGACAATCGGTCAATGGTGCAAACCGTGACCACTATACCAACAATTTAAACAAGTTAAGCTATGGCAAGAACAAAAGAAACGAAAATGTCTCCTGAACAGCAGGAGAAAATGACACAGGAGGTGAAGGCTTCGCTTCAACCATCCACTTATGGTAAAGACTATGCCCAAAAACATAGCTCTTTCTTTGAAGAGGTGGAGAACTCCGATTTAGAAGTTGTGACAGAGGATGTAGCTGCAACAACCTCCAACATGGAGGACGAGCTGACGAACGAGGTTCAATCGCCACCGAATCCGCAGAAGCGCATCAGTGGCAAGCAGCGCAAGGCGACATTAGAGGAGTATCAGCAGACCTTCCTACAAGTTCCAAGGATTGACGACCGCAAGCCAGTCTTCGTCAGTTCCGATGTACGAGACCGTCTTGATCGTGTCGTCCGCATCCTCGGAGGGAGACGCATGAGCGTATCGGGCATCATCGAGAACATCGTGCGCCACCACCTAAGCCTTTATGAAGAGGACTTCGAGGCTTGGCGCAAATTGTGAGAATTAAGGTCTGCGACCTTGGACGTGGATAGCTGAAAGGCTGTAGTTCCAACTAACGTGTTCTGAGAGGGAGCGAGGTTATGTTTTGGGAACCCCAAAACGCCTCGCTCCACCATGAGGGCGGAGATTTTTTGCTCCCGACGGTCGCAGAAAATGAGTGTACCAACTGTAAACAGTGTATCGAATGACAAACGTACAGGAACAGGACAAGAGAAAGGGCGGAAGACCGCCCACGGGCAGGGTTCGCAAGCTGTCGAAGTCTGTCACGGTGAAGTTCTCAAAGCCAAGCTATGAGGCATTGAAACTGAGGGCAAGAAAAGCCAATCGCAAGTTGGCGGAGTATATCCGTGAGTCCGCCTTGAACGGCGAGGTGGTCAGCGGACACAATGCAGAGACGGTAGCCATCGCTAAGAGTCTCATAGGCATGGCGAACAACCTCAACCAACTTACCAAGCTGTCGCATCAGAGAGGCTTCCACGAAACCCATGCGTATGTAGTGGACTTGTTGAGAAGATTGAAAGCAATCCTTGGCGAGTATCGCCAAGCAAGTTATAAACCGAAGCCAAGCAGTATGGGCAGAAAGGAGGATACCACATGATAGGCAAGCTAAAGAAAGGCAGCTCATTTGTTGGTTGCGTCCGCTACGTGACAGGCAAGGACGAGGCGAAAATCCTTGCATCCGATGGAGTGTTACTCGGCACGAATGCCGAGATAGTACAAAGTTTCGAGCTGCAAAGGCAGCTAAATCCAAGGATAAAGAAGCCTGTGGGACACATTGCATTGAGCTTCAAACTAGAGTACAAACCACGTTTGACGGATGAGTTCATGGCTAAAATAGCCATTGAATACATGCAGATGATGGGCATCACCGATACCCAATTCATCATCGTAAGGCATCACAACACAGACAATCCACATTGTCATGTCGTGTACAACCGCATCAATAACGAGGGCAAACTCATATCAGACAGGAATGATTACAGACGTAATGAGCAAGTGACCAAAGCTCTAAAATCCAGGTATGGATTGACTTATGGAACTGACAAGAGCAAGACTAACACTCGCAAATTGCGCAATGCTGAGCGAGCCAAATACGAGATTCACAATGTTGTCAAGGATGTCTTGAAAGCCGCAGGTAGTTGGCAGAAGTTCAAGAATGAACTCGCAAAACAAGGTGTTCATTTGGAACTTGTATATAAGGACAAGGAGCAAACCAAGGTTAAAGGCATCCGTTTCTGCAAGGATGGATATAGCTTCAAGGGTACGCAGATTAGCCGAGACTATAGCTTTGGCAAACTGAATGCGAGATTAGAGGGAACGGAGAACCTTTTATCAGCAAGAGCCAAATCTGCTCAGCAATATGAGCAGGGCTGTCACAAGAATGAGCAGGAGCCAGCCATATCGGAGAGCAGCCAGGATCCTTGGGACGGTATTTCTTCCATTGGACTTTTTGCTCCAGCCAATGCTCAGACCTTTGAGAAATTCCCAGAGGATGAATCATCCAAGAAGAAAAAGAAGAAACGCAGAAGAGGCTTTAGCCTTTGATGCAAGTTACAAAACATTCAAACAACAAAAGGAATATGAAAGAAGAACTATTGGAAGCCATCTACGGCACAGTTGAGAGATTGGAGCAGAAAGTCGATGAACTTTCTGCTTCACCAAAGAACGCAGGAGCGGAAACAGTTCTCAGCTCTGCAAGTATTGACACAAGTAAACTTGAAAAAGCCATCCTTTCTGTATCTGCAAAAGAAGAGGAAACTATTGGAAAAATGACAAAATTAAGAGAGGCTATCTGCATCTTTACCGACCTTACCAAGAAAGAAGCAAGCAAAGATGAACTGCGAAGCAAACTCTTGTTGGGTACCATTAATCAGATGAAGCAAGAACAGAATGCTGCATCAAAAGTGGTGCAGGACAAACTTCACGCAATGGGTAACCTACCTCAAAAGAAGGTTGTAACCCATCGCTTCGAGCCAACCTCAAAGACTGTTCTTCTTTTCATTGTTGGCTTGGTTCTGTCTCTTGTTATCTCCATTTGGGGCAATCTTACCCAATGGCGAGAGCACCAAGATTGGGAAGAGGCAGACTTGAAGTATCGAACATTGCGAATGGTATTGCCATCTGACGACCCGAATATTCGTTATATCGAAAAGTACTTCTCAGTATGCCGAGACGAAAATATAATAGATGATGTTAGAAATCGTGTTGCAGTTTATGAGGATTCTGTTCGCCACCATTATGAAATGATTGAAATGGCAGCATACAAAGATAGTCTTGCAAAACAACTGAATAAAGAAGCAAATGATATAAAAGAAAGACTTAAAAAGTAAGAAAGGACCTATGCCTGTTGCCACATTTTTACAATGTAACGAATGCTTAACATTGATGTAATGAAACTGCAATTAAGAAGCCGTACTTTTGCAGCCGTAAACTTACATGACTTGGTTTTAAAAGACCTCGCCAAGCTGTGTGATTATAGTAGAGGTCACATAAGGAGTGAAAAAATGAAGAAGTTTTTCATGAGTATGGTTGCTGCTATTGTATGTGGTACTGCATTTGCAGGAAACGTGAATGAGGTTGCGACTTCTGCAGTATCAGATGAAGCTCTTAGCTCATCTACACCAGACAAGACAGTATCTACTTTCTATGGTTCAAAGGCTTCATCCAACGCAAACAATCCTTGCAAGGGAGCAACTATCAGAAAGTGTGGAACCATAGAGTCAAGTTTGGTATCATTTGAAGACCAGACTTTGGTGATGCAGCAGGTAAAGGATGTTGAAGGAAACACATTGTCTGTAAACAATTTCTTTGTTCCATCCTCTGTGTCAGAAACAAAGGCAAACATCAAGGTTGAAACAATGAAATTGGGTGGTACGTTCAAAGAAAATGTGGTAGAATGAAAATAAGGCATATTTTAGGACTCCTTTTCATTATGTTTTGCACGACTCTGTATTCACAGAGTCGTGACTATATGAATGAAATGGAGCAGAACGACTTGAGAATCAGACAGAAGCCTAATACAGAAGGATTTCTGTCTGATTATTTGCATTCTGTAAACATTAAGGAAGATACAGTTTATGCGATTCTTTATAGTCCTGCCGAATGCTTTAGATGTGAAGCTGCAATTCCTGCATTTTACGAAAAACTGAAATGCAACAATCCGAACAATAAGTTGTTGCTGATAACAGTATATGAGGATTCTACGACCGCAAGTTGGTATAATTCCAAGAATAACTATAAGGCTGATTACTATCTTTATGATACGAAATCAGTTTACAGCAATATCTTCAGTTTTAATTCTGAAGGAATGTATGGGTTGTATATTCTCAAATTAGTCCCCAAAGAAGGCGTGTTCATCACTGGTGGGCAATATACGGTATTAGGGAGAGAGTTCGTGAAGCAGTTGGTAAACCGTAAAAAGAGAATCGCTCCTCACATGTATGAGTTGGATAAGAAAGACTCATATAAAGAGGTGGCAGACAAGGTTGCAGCAATAAGCATTCCTATGCCGAAATGGAAACAGACAGACATCGCGGTCAACACGAAAAATGGAGTTGAAATATCTACAATATATGATATTCCAAAGATAGAGAATGGACACCTGTTCTTTAACGACATGCTGAACAATGGCATAATGCTGTTTAACAAAGAAAGTGGCGCATTCAATTTCAAGAGACTCTTCCAAGCAGATGAGACCGAGAGAAAGAAATTTGTTTCTGTGCCAGACAATGATTTCCAAAATTTAGTGAAACAAGGAGAAGTATTCTATATAGCTTTGTCTGCAAATATGTTGGACTCATCCCATATTGGCATATCCTACTCTCTACCTAAGATTCTTCGAGAGAAAGTAGACAGCGTATGGGACTATAGCTTTTACAATGCTCCTGCCGTATTGATTCGCAACATCAACGATTACACGTCAGGTAAGATGATTGCACCAGATTTCGACTTGGAATATTCCAAGTATTTCTATCTTCACTTTGTATTCGACTTGTTCAATAACAAATTGTGGACAGGATGTGAAAAATTGACATGGCCTATGGATGGATATGAGAAAGAGGATATTGTTGGACAGAAAGGTTTAGACCCTTTCAATGGCAGCTTTTACAAGACCTTCAATCCAATAATAGCTTCTTTTCGTATCAATGACGGAAAGTGTGATGGACACTACGGCAACATGGAACGTATTCAAGAAAACAGCAGGACAGGCTACTATTATCTTAACAATGTGTTTGCACATGAAGGTAAGGATTTCTTGTATGGAAATGGTTACACAGGAAAACTGTATATGGCAGACAGCCTTTGTTTTGACAAGTATAAAGTCTATAAGGTGTTTGACACAGACACTGTTTCCATGATTGCACCAGACTCTACAAAATTTTATACGCATGAATATGGCAACCTGTACAGTTCTTACTTTACAAGGTGCATCACAACAGTAAAGATGGACAAGAGGAACATCTATTGTCTTGTAAAGCATGGCATGCCAAGGACAGACAACTTCCAAAAAGACAGATATTCCTTTGTCATCGTAAATAGGAAAAACGGAAAGACTAAGGAATATCCACTTCCGTCTGTCGCTCCTGCTGAATACAAATGTTTGGGGTATGGAATAAATGCACAGGGTAAGCATTTCAACCCATTCATGTTTATCAAGAAAGATGGTAAGTACATCATTAGAATGTTGGACATTTAAGCTCCATTATAATGTGGACAATACACATTTTATCAATAAAGCCGTATCTTGCCCCAACCAGGTATTGATGCGGCTTTTTTCATTCTGTTTACAGGATTATGACATATAATCGTACCATTATAAATAGCATGTCGAATGCCAAGCATACAGATAGGATCTACTTATCAATGAAAATAGCATAATATAATTCATGAACAATTGAGAGATTGTAGCAGAATGTCAATGAATTTTTAGCCTCAAAAAATGAGGGTACGTCATGGAGTTATGACACACCCTCATAATTATAATTTTTAGTCGTATTTCACGATTATCACCCCATCATGTTTACTCCATACTGCATTAAAAGGCGTTGCAAAATCGCAATCAATTTTCCCCATAAATTCATTGTTGCTATACACATCTAATCTGATTCTGTTCTTTCGATTTTCTGAATAAGTAAAGCTAATTTCTGAATTTCTAATTTTTTCTATGCAAAGACTGTATCTTATAGTCTTAGCGCTCTTTGGATTGATTTTTATAAATTTATTCTTTGCTTTTGTCAAATATGTCCATCTATTGTTTATATATGTAAGTAAACCATAAACCTTGCCAATACTAATCTGCTTTTTACCATAATTTTCAATTGTAATTGTTACAAATGAAGGTTTTTTATCATGGACAATTGCACTGATTTTTAAAGAATCATTCAAGTATGTTTTACTTTCATTTTTAATATTATATTCTTCTTTTGAGGAAACAGAAGTAGTCCCCAATATTAGTAAAATGAAGACGAAACAACCCAATGTCAATCTATTCATAATTTAATATCTTGTTAAGCCGAAGGTCTGATTTATTAAATAAGCCTTAATACACGCTCCATAAGTGATACCATTGTATGTGATTCTCCCTAAATTAATCCCAACAGTATATCTCGTATTTGTCGCTTTTGTCAAGGCATAAACAATACCACCGCTATCACCACTATTTGAAGTATATTTTGCCAATATAACATCTTTGTAAATAGTTTTTTGTGCTGAGTTAGGAACGTCATAGCTTGCATTAAATATAGTTCCTGAACTTCTTTTAGAGACCATTCCAACCATATTTATCCAAGAGCCTTTTGGCGGTTGAGCCAAAGCTATAGAAAGTGTATCTTTTTGCAAATCTTTCATGAATTTGATTTTATTAGTTGGAGCATGTTTTTTTGATGTTATTGAACAAAATGCAGCGTCAACATAATACTCTTCCTTTGAATATAAACACTTGCCAATTTCTACGTTGGCTGAATCTTTTAAAATATCATTAACTTTTATAAAGTGACCTGCTGTGACAATGCCTATATTGCCATTTTTATCTTTAGCTCTATACCCTATAGATGCATTGTGTGTTTTGCCATCACGAATTGTCTTGATTTCACCAGCACAATCAATTCCGTCATTAAGAATGATTTTTCCGCAATTTACAAATTTGATTTTATTGCTATCGCAGATTTTTTTCTTGAATTCTTGGATTGTAGATGAATTTTTATGAAGCAACCCCACTTCTACTATATTTTCTTTTTCAGATATGCCATATATTGTCACATTTTGATATAGAAAGTTATTGCCTTCAAGTGCTTTTTGCCGAATATCCTCAACCACTTGCTGCAACTCTTTATAAGAGTATTGGCAACTTTCATAAATAGTTGAACGAGATAATGCTGCTCTAGTTTTTGGAACAGATACACCTTCTCCCTTTTTTACTAAGACTACAAGATTTCCATCATCATTTATATAGCATCCACCATAATAAGCAGGGATTTCAGCTGTGGACATACTTCTTGTTGGCGAACTATTTAATGATTTCATAAGTTCAAGATAATCTGCATAAGCATTCTCTTGAAGAGAGACCTCCTGTCCGTTTTGAACTTGTTGCGCTTCAACAGAAGCGTTCTTGTCTTGCTCTAAATCATTGTTGCAAGAATAGAATGTCAATAATCCTACTAAGCAAGCTAACATTTTTAAATACACTTTTGCTTTCATAATTAAAACGTTTTAAGTTGGAACTTATTTATACAGTAAATATCTTAAAATATTACTTAATACTCAAGTTACATATTAATTTCATGTAAGCTACTAGCAAAGTTAGTATTTTATTTTTGGAATCTATTATTTTATAGAAGTAAAAATCACTATCGAACAACTTTTTAACAATTAAACATGTTTTAGTTACATATGGAGAAGCATAATCTTGCGAGATTTTCACCAAAAGCTCTACCTTGACTAACTTTTCTCAAAAAGTTTTAATTTTGATATTTTCTTTATTATAAATCATGGAAAATTTAGAAAAATATCGTATCTTTGCCCCCGAATTGAGGTGTTCTTTGCATATTGCAAAATACAGAAACGAGCAGAAGTCCGCTCGTTTCCATATTGTTACCTATATTATGTAGGCAAACGCCCAACTTCTTGATATTCAATCAAAGTCCAAATTAGAGCGAGTTAGTAATTTTAACTTTTTAGCCCATTTTCTATCTTTTTTGCGCCTAAACGGCTCAAAACAGAGACTTTTAAATCTTCTTCTTATAGCAGCGATGACGGCGATGCTGTTCGCTCTCCAGATACTGCCACTGGCTCTGAACACCGGTATTGGTCTCCATCTGCGTCATTGCCTCAGCCCATTTAAAGCCATAACGGTGATACTGCTCTATCAGATCGGCAAAAATAAGCGCGTTGGCTCCCTTCTTGCGATATTCCGGAAGAACACCAATCAAAAGCAAATCTACCGTATCCGTCTTGTGCCACTTCAGAACCTTCAGCCAACCCGTAGGGAAAAGCTTGCCATCGCCTATCTCGCGCAGCGCATCGGTAAACGAAGGGAAGGAAACACCAAAGGCTACCAGCTTGTTACCAGCGTTGCCATCCACTACACCCGTTACCAGGTTCAAGTCAGCCTTCTTGATATAAGTATTTACATATTCATCTATCTGCTTCTCCGTAAGCTGCTGGAAATCATAGAGATTCTTATAAGTTTCGTTCACTATTTCGAACACTTTCCTGCCCATTCCTCCCGAGGTCAGTTCCCGGCGGGTAAACTTATGAACCTGCAGATTATATCGGCTCTCTATCATCTGGGCAGTCTTGGCAAACTTAGCCGGCGTCACTTCCGGAATCCTGATGCGGTACTCCAGCCAGTCGTTATCCTTCTCATAGAGCGAATAACTCTCCAGATGCGTCTTATAATAAGGATAATTGTAATTGATATACATCGTAGACTTCCGGTCGAAGCCCTCGATGAGCAAGCCCTCACGGTCCATATCCGTAAATCCGAGCGGACCTACGCATTCGTTCATTCCCCTGCTCTTGCCCCAGTTTTCTACCGCGCGCAACAAGGCACAGGAAACCGCTACATTATCCACGAAATCGAACCAGCCGAAGCGAACCTGCTTCTTGTTCCACTCTTCGTTGGCACGATGGTTGATAATGGCAGCAATTCTACCTACGATACGAGCCTCGCTGTCAACCGCCAGGAAGTATTGAGCTTCACAGAATTCAAAGGCAGGATTCTTCTTTGGGTCCAGCGTATTCATCTCGTCAAAACGCAAAAAAGGAATGGCAAACTTATGGTCTCTGTAGAGATCATAATGAAACTGAATGAAGGTTTTCAGCCCTTTTTTAGTCGTTATCGGTATGATTCTTATCTCATCATTCATTAGTATATTGTTTTATGTATATATATTCAATTACGGTGCAAAAATACAATAAATTTATGAATAATACAACTCTTTTCTTATAAATTTATAAAAGTTGGTTCATAATTGTCCAACTTTGTGGATATTTATGTACCTTTGCAGGTTGAAATGCCCCAAAAGAGCATCATAAAGTTATGAAGAAAGAGAAAAGAGACAACTATACGTTCCTCACACATGCCCCTGTGCATCATGTGATTTTCACGATGGCCATACCAACGATTATCAGTATGCTGTCGACGAGCATGTACAACCTCGCCGACACCTATTTCGTGGGCAGCATCAACACGCAGAGTGTGGCAGCGGTAGGCGTTTCCTTTGCAGCAATGGCTGTGATTCAGGCGATAGGTTTCTTCTTCGGTCACGGAGCGGGCAATTATGTTTCGCGACAGTTGGGCGCCAAGCATACGGAAGAGGCACAGAAGATGGCAACCACGGGCTTTGTGCTGAGTTTTCTTACCGGTCTCCTCATCGCCATCCTGGGTCATGTGTTCCTCACACCGATCTGTCTTCTGATGGGTTCTACGCCCACCATTCTTCCTTATACAGAGCGTTATCTGGGCATTATCCTGCTGGGTGCTCCCTTTATGACCACATCGCTTACGCTGAATAATCTGATGCGCTTTCAGGGCAATACGATGTATGCGATGAAGGGCATCATGTCGGGTGTGCTGCTCAATCTGATTCTGGCTCCTCTGCTCATCCTCTACTTCCAGCTGGGCATTACCGGAGCCGCCGTAGCCACCCTCATCAGCCAGTGTTTCGGCTGCGCCATGCTCTTTTGGATGACGCATAAAGGCGAGAACATCCGCATCCATCTCAGCAATTTCACCCCTACCCGCGCCTTTGCCAAGGAGATTATCTTCGGCGGAACCCCTTCGCTGTCAAGACAGGGACTGGGAAGTATCGCTACGCTGATGCTCAATGTGGCAGCAGGTGCGTTTGGCGATGCAGCCATTGCGGGCATGAGCATCGTTACCCGCATCTCCTTCTTTACCTATGCGATGGTCATCGGTCTGGGGCAGGGATTCCAGCCGCTCTGCGGATTCTGCTACGGCGCCAAACTCTATGGGCGTGTAAAGGAAGCCTTCTTTTTCTGCATTAAATGCGGCACGGTTTTCCTCAGCGTCTGTGCCCTTCTCGGCTTCATCTTCTCAACTTCCATCATCAGCATCTTCCGCGATGATGCAGCGGTTGTAGCCGTAGGTTCGGTGGCTTTGCGATGGCAGGTGCTCAGTTTTCCGCTCGTAGCCAGCATCGTGCTCACCAACATGCTGATGCAGACCATCCGTAAACCGGTGAGAGCCAACATCGTAGCGGCAGCACGAAGCGGACTTTTCTTCATTCCGCTCATCTTCATCCTCCCCTATTTCTTCGGACTGCTGGGCGTGGAGATGTGTCAGATGTGGGCAGATTGCTGTTCGTTTGCCGTTGCGGTTCCGATAGCCTGGAGCGCTTTCAGGGATATGAGAAGAGAGAAGATGGAACTTGGGAAAAGCCACTAGAAGATAAGAAGATACTAGAAGATAAGAGAAAATACTTGAGATAAGAGAAATGGAGAAGACATATTACATAGGATTGGACGTTGGCTCTACGACAGCCAAAATAGCCGTTATCGACAGCGATAACCGGGTAATTTACTCAAAATACGAACGCCACAACGCTCGTGTCAACGAACTTGTGTCGCAATATTTCGATGAGATTTTAGCCCTTACCGGCGATGCAGAGGCAAGAATCTGCGTAACGGGAAGCGTAGGAATGGCTACTGCCGAACAGCTCCAGGCGGAGTTTGTACAGGAGGTGGTGGCTGCATCAGTCTATGCCCGTACTGCCCATCCTGAGGCGAAGGCGCTCATCGATATTGGTGGCGAGGACGCGAAGGTTATCTTCTTCAAGAAAAACGGAAATATGGAACTGCGCATGAACGGCAACTGTGCCGGCGGAACGGGCGCTTTCATCGACCAGATGAGTGTGCTGATGGGCGTAGAGAACCAGAAGATGAGCGAGTTGGCGATGAAGTCAGAGCACGTTTATCCGATGGCTGCCCGCTGCGGCGTGTTCGCCAAGACCGACATCCAGAACCTGATGGCACGCAATCTGCCCGAAGCAGATATTGCAGCCAGCATCTTCCATTCCATCGCCGTACAGACGGTGGTAACGCTTTCTCACGGCATCAGCTTCGAGGCTCCTATCCTGCTCTGCGGCGGTCCGCTGACCTTTCTTCCGGCTCTCCGCAAGGCTTTCTGCGATTATCTCCATCTCTCACCAAACGATTTCATCGTATCAGGAAACAGCAATCTCATCCCGGCTCTGGGCTGTGCTTACCGGGCTAAATCGGCAGATTCTGCAGCCTCAGTATCTGTTCTCAGAAGCCGGATGAAAAAAGAAATACAAACGGAATGGACCAGCAGTCTGCTGCCTCTGTTCAAAAACGAGAAAGAGCACCAGGAATGGCTCAAATCAAAGGCGAAATTCGCTACCGAAACCCAACCGCTGAATAAAGGAAAACAGCAGGTTGTGATTGGTATTGACTCGGGCTCTACTACGACGAAGATTGTTGCGGTAAGGGTGAATGCGGAGACGCCTACGGGAGATATTGTCTTTACAAATTACCGCCTGAATCTGGGAAATCCGATCAAGGCAGTAGCGGATGGACTGAACGCCCTGAAGCAGGAAGCTGCATTGCGAGGCGCTGAACTGGAAATCGTAGGCTCCTGCTCTACAGGCTACGGCGAAGAACTTATCAAGGCGGCTTTCGGGCTCGACAGCGGCATTATCGAAACAATGGCGCACGAAAGAGCTGCTGCCTCACTCATGCCTGACGTGAGTTTTATCCTGGACATCGGCGGACAGGACATGAAGGCTATCTTCGTGGAGAAAGGGGCTGTGGTGCGCATGGAACTCAACGAGGCGTGCAGTTCGGGCTGCGGAACATTCATCCAGACCTTTGCCAACAATATGGGTTATTCTGTAGGCGATTTTGCCCAACTCGCCTGCCAGTCGAAGGCTCCCTGCGACCTGGGAACCCGCTGCACCGTCTTCATGAACTCGAAGGTGAAGCAGGTGCTCAGAGAGGGCGCATCTGTAGCTGATATTTCTGCCGGAATCTCTTATTCGGTCATCAAGAACTGTCTTTATAAGGTATTGAAACTCCATGGTAATGAGAACCTTGGAGGCAAAATCGTTGTGCAGGGAGGTACGATGAGAAACGATGCGGTGGTAAGAGCATTTGAGTTGCTCACCCATACCGAAGTGGCACGAAGCAACATGCCGGAACTGATGGGCGCCTACGGTTGTGCCCTTCATGCGGCGGCAGATTACAAGCATCGCACATCTGCAGAAGACGAGCACCCTGCCTCATCAAGATCCATCGATGATCTCCAGAATCTGGCTCATTATGAAACCAAACAACTGCAATGCAAAGGCTGCGAAAACCATTGTTATGTTTCCCGCTACACCTTTGCCGGCGGCAACCGATTCTACTCCGGAAACAAGTGTGAGCGTGTGTTTAACAACAAGGGAGCAAACGGGATAAAAGGCAAAAACATCTACGAATACAAATATAGTTTACTATTTGATAGAGAAGAAGTTAACCCACTTGAAGTTGCAAAACACAACGTCAAAGTAGGCATTCCTCGCATCCTCAACATGTACGAGGAATATCCGTTCTGGAATGCGCTGCTCCGGGCAGCAGGATTGGGCGTGATTCTCTCTTCCGATTCCACTTTCAGCCAGTATGAAGGAGCCTTGAATACGGTGATGAGCGACAATATCTGCTTCCCGGCTAAACTGGCTCACAGTCATCTGAAGGAACTCAACGAGAACCCGAAAGTAGACCGCATCCTCATGCCATACGTGGTTTATGAACATAATGACGACCCGAAGAATACGCTGAACAGTTTCAACTGTCCGGTCGTTTCGGGCTACAGCGATGTCATCAAGTCGGTCATCAATCTGAAGAAACCGATCGATACGCCCGTCATCAACTTTGCCCAGCCTAAGGCGCTGGAAAAGCAGATTACCGATTATCTCAAGCAACTGGGAGTAAGTAAGAAGACTGCCCGTAAAGCGCTGAGAGAGGCCCTCTATGCTCAGGCAGTATATGCAGCTGAGATTAAGAAACAGGGCTGGGAGATTCTGAAGTCAAACAAGGGACTTACGATTCTGCTGGCGGGCCGTCCTTATCATACAGACCCGCTGATTCAGCACAAGCTGAGCGAGATGATAGCCAATCTGGGAGTCAACGTCATCAGCGAAGACATCGCCCGGGGTAATCTCTTTGCAGATTTCAAAGACTTCAATTTGGAGAATCTGGCGGCAGAAAGAAATGAGGCAGCATTAGCCAGTCAGGACAACAACGAAGCATACAACTGTCAGCCAGAGACTTATCTCGTGAAGCAATGGGCGTATATGAACCGCATTCTGAAGGCAGCGCAATGGGCTGCAGAACAGGGCGATGAGGTTCATTTCGTCCAGATGACCAGCTTCGGCTGCGGTCCTGACAGTTTTATCCAGGACGAGATTCGCGACATCATGAAGCGCCACAACAAGCCTTTCACGCTGTTGAAGATAGATGATGTGAGCAATATCGGCTCACTGAAACTCCGTGTCCGCTCGCTCATAGAAAGCCTGAAGGGAGTAAAGGAAGTGAAGAGTGAAGAACGAAGAGTGAAGAAACAATGTTCGGCGGCCGAAGGGAAAGCCAATTCAACACTCAACACTCAACATTTACAACAGACCAAGGTATTCACCAAGCAGGACATTCATCGCAAGATTCTCGCTCCTTTCATGACCGAATACCTCACCCCTATCATTCCGCCTATCCTGAAACTGATAGGCTATGATGTTGAGGTACTTCCGATGAGCAATGAGGTAAGCGCCGAACTCGGCTTGAAGTTTGCCAACAACGAAGTCTGCTATCCGGCAACACTCATCGTCGGCGACATCATCAAAGCCTTGAAATCAGGCAGATACGACCTGAACAATACAGCAGTAGTGATGAGTCAGACGGGCGGCCAGTGTCGCGCAACCAACTACGCTGGTCTCATCAAGCGTGCGATGATTTCCAATGGATTCCAGGACATTCCGCTGCTCACACTCGGTGTAACAGCCTCAACAGGCGAAGCATCAGGCTCAACAGACGACAAGCAAGACTATAACGAGCAGGACGGCTTCAATGTGCCTTGGCTGAAATACAGTCAGATTATCGTTACCGCCATTTTCTATGGCGATGCAATCAACGAGATGTACAACGCCTGCATCGTAAGAGAGCGTAAACCGGGCATTGCCAGAGAGTTGCGCGATAAATACATGCAGCTGATAGACGGACCTATCGCCCAGAATTCAGCCAAAGGACTCATCCGACTCCTGGAACAGGCAGCCGAAGAATTCAACCAGATGACCCTCGACAGAGAACTGCCGAAGGTAGGAATCGTAGGCGAAATCTTCCTGAAGTTCAATCCTTTCGCCCACCAGTTCCTGGAGCAGAACATCATCTCGCGCGGCATAGAGGTGGTTCCGCCTCTGCTTGCCCCATTCTTCCTGCAGGAATTTGTGAACGTGGAGATACAGAAACACATGCGGCTGAGTTGCACCAAAGTGCCCGATTTCATCATCAAGGGCGCTTATCAGGCGCTGATAGGCAGAAGATTGCGCCAGGTAAACAAGGCAGCCGGCAAGTTCCGCTACTTCCGTCCGTTCACCAATATCTATGATGATGCGAAGGACGTACAGGGACTGGTTTCGCTCGCAGCCCAGTTTGGCGAAGGCTGGCTTCTGCCTGCCGACATCGTAGGTTACATCCGTGATGACGTGAACAACATCATCTCGCTCCAGCCTTTCGGTTGCATCGCTAACCACGTGATTTCCAAGGGCATCGAGAAACGTCTCCACGACCGTTTCCCAATGCTCAACCTCGTATCGCTCGACTTCGATTCCGGTGTTTCAGAGGTAAACGTCACCAACCGACTGCTCCTCTTCCTGGACAGCATCGCAAAATAAGACAAGTCAGACCCATGTACGGTGTTTTACCGTACATGGGTCTTTCCGTCTTTCATCCCTCAAAAAATCACTCTAAAAAATACAAAAAACCGTAGCTATTTCTTTGTCATTCAAGAAAATAATCGTATCTTTGCACTCAAATTTTATTGAGACATTAAGAAAATGAGTAAAGATACATTAACTCATCAGCTGACAGAGACCATCGAGGAGCTTTCGAGCGCAGAATCTTTGAAGGGTCTCTTCCATCAGCATCGAGACGGGAATCCACTTCCTTCGGGCAAGGCGCTCGAAGAAATCATCAGTTTGTCCCGTTCTATCCTCTTTCCGGGATATTTCGGCAATTCTTCGGTAAATATCTCAACCATCAAATATCATATTGGAGTAAGAGTAGAGAAACTCTATGAGATGCTGTCAGAGCAGATTCTCGCCGGTCTCTGCTTCGCCAACGACTGTGAAACGGAAACCCAGGCTGAACTGCAGCACCAGCGTGCCAAGGCAGGCGTGATTGCAGCCAAGGCAATCATGGAATTCCCGAGACTGCGCAAGATTCTGGCTACTGATGTAGAGGCTGCCTACGAGGGCGACCCGGCTGCCATGAGCCACGGAGAAATCATCTCCTGCTACCCGGTCATCAAGGCGATTACCAACTACCGCATCGCTCACGTACTGCACGAACTGGGAGTGCCGCTCATTCCGAGAATGATGACCGAACTGGCGCATTCGGAAACCGGTATTGATATCAACCCGGAGGCTACCATCGGCAAGCACTTCACCATCGACCACGGTACGGGTGTGGTAATTGGAGCTACCTGCATCATCGGCGACAATGTGAAACTCTACCAGGGTGTAACCCTCGGAGCCAAGAGTTTCCCTCTCGATAAGGACGGCAATCCTATCAAGGGAATCCCTCGCCACCCTATCCTCGAAAATGATGTCATCGTCTACGCCAATGCCACCATCCTCGGTCGCATCACCATCGGAGAAGGCTGCGTAGTGGGAGCCAACGTATGGGTTACCAAGGATATGAAACCGAAAACAAAGAAATATAAAAAAGAAAAACAAAGTTTATTAGATATAGAATTCAATAATGGAACAGGAATTTGAACTCATTGCCAAGACCTTCATGGGCCTCGAGCCTGTCTTGGCTGAAGAGCTCACCCAGTTGGGTGCCAATAATGTACAGATCGGTCGCCGCATGGTGTCTTTCACAGGCGACAAGGAAATGATGTATCGTGCTAACTTCCAGTTGCACACAGCCATCCGTATCTTAAAGCCTATCAAGCACTTCAAGGCTAGAAGCGCTGAAGAGGTGTATGATCAGATTCAGAAGATCAAGTGGGATGACATCTTAGATGTGAAGAAGACTTTCTCGGTTGACTCAGTAGTCTACTCAGAGGAGTTCCGCAACTCACGCTTCGTAACCTACAAGGTAAAGGATGCGATTGTTGACTGGTTCCGCGAGAAGCAGGGTACACGTCCAAATATCAGCGTATCTAACCCGGATATCCGCCTCAACATCCACATTGCAGAAGACAATGCCACCTTGAGTCTCGATTCGAGTGGTGAGAGTCTGCACCGCCGTGGCTACCGCCAGGAGCAGGTAGAGGCTCCTCTGAACGAGGTTCTCGCTGCAGGTATGATTCTGATGACCGGATGGAAGGGCGAATGCGATTTCATCGACCCGATGTGTGGTTCAGGTACCATCGCCATCGAAGCTGCCCTCATCGCCCGAAACATCTCTCCAGGTGTATTCCGCAAGGAGTTTGCCTTCGAGAAGTGGAACGATTTCGACCAGGATCTCTTCGATACGATTTATAACGACGACTCTCAGGAGCGCGAGTTCGAGCACCATATCTATGGTTACGATGTTGACATGAAGGCTGTCAATACAGCTAATCTCAACGTTCGTGCTGCCGGTCTCAGCAAGGACATCACCATCTCACAGGCTGATTTCAAGGACTTCACCCAGCCAGCCGAGAAGAGCATCATCGTGATGAACCCTCCATACGGTGAGCGCATCTCTACCCCTAACCTCCTGAACACCTACAAGATGATAGGTGAGCGCTTCAAGAAGGCTTTTGCCGGCAACGAGGCTTGGGTATTGAGCTACCGCGAGGAGTGCTTCGAGCAGATTGGTCTGAAACCATCTATCAAGATTCCTGTATTCAACGGAAGCTTGGAGTGCGAATTCCGCAAGTATGTGATGTTCGACGGCAAGATGAAGGACTTCCGTTCTGAAGGCGGTATTGTGAAGACTGAGCGCGAGAAGAGCGAGATGGCTCAGAAGCACCGTTTCAAGAAGGAGCGTGAATTCAAGAAGCGTGTAAGCGAGGAGACTGAAAACGAGGAGGACGATATCCGTTCTTTCAAGTTCCATACTCACCGTCTGGAAGACTTCGAGAAGAAGCGTGCTGAGTTCCATAAGGGCGGTCGTTCACGTATCGGTGGCGGTCGACGCAATGATGACGACGATGACAAGCGTGGCAGCCGCAGCTTCAAGAGCGACCGCAAGGGTGGCCGTGACTTCGGTAGCAAGCGCGACGGAAAGCGTTTCGAGAAAGGCGACAAGCGTGGTGGCTTCAAGGGCGACAAACGTGGTGGCCGTGATTTCGGAGGCAAGCGCGGAGGCAAGAAGAACTTCAGCGTTGACTTCGACGACGAGGATTAAAGACATATCGACCCATACGTCGTGTTCACGACGCATGGGTATTAAACCCGATAAAGTAAAGAATATAATGAATCTGAAGAATTCAATTTATAAATTATCTTTTGCTGCTATGATTATGATGGCTATGAATGCAACCGACTTACAGGCTCAGGGCGTGGTTCCTGCTCAGAAAGGCGAGAAAACCTTTACATTGGAAGACCTGAACTTCGGCGGCAACAACTATCGTAACATGGTAGCCAAGAATCGCTGGTGCACCTGGTGGGGCAATGAACTCGTTCGCCAGGATGTGGATGCTTGCTATCTCGTCAACAAGACGACAGGCAAGGAGACCAAACTCTTCGGCATCAATGACATCAACCAGTGGATTGCTCCTACCAAAGACATCAAGGTAAGAGCCCTCTACAATGCTCTATTCCCGTTTGCAGGCAAGAGCATCGTGATGGTAAGCAACGGCAGCAAGACTTATACCGTAGACTTCAAGAAGCATAAGCTGCTGAGCGAGATGGATTTTGCTGACGGCGAGAACCTCCTGGAGGCTAATGCCCAGCAGAACGCCTTCGCCTATCTGAAGGGCAGCAACCTCTATGTGCGTACCTTCGATGTAACCAGCAACGCCTTGACAAAAGAGAAGAAATCTCACGATTTCCAGCTCTCAAAGGACGGAAGCCGCGAAATTGTTTATGGACAGAGTGTTCACCGCGATGAGTTCGGTATCAGCAAGGGAACCTTCTGGAGTCCGAACGGCGAACTGCTCGCCTTCTATCGTATGGACCAGAGTATGGTAACCGACTATCCGCAGGTCGACATCCCGGAAATCGGTTTCAATCACCCTGAAACACAGAGTTGCATTGCTACTCCTGCACCAGACAAGTATCCGATGACAGGCGAGACATCACACAAGGTAACCGTAGGCGTGTTCGACTGCATGACCGGCAAGACCGTCTATCTGAAGGCTGGCGATCCAACCGACCGCTATTTTACCAACATCGCATGGAGTCCGGACAGCAAGACCATCTATATGTTCGAACTGAACCGCGACCAGAACGACTGCCGTCTGACTGCCTACAATGCAGAAACCGGCGAGAAGACAGGCGAACTCTATCGCGAGACCGATGAGAAATACGTGGAGCCTTGCCACCCTATCCAGTTCCTGCCTTGGGACAGCAGCAGTTTCATCATGCAGAGCCGCAAGGATGGCTACAACCACCTCTATCTCTGCACCCTGGGCAAGCACGGAAGCCGCATGGCAAGCAACACAGAATCGCTCGAAATCAAGCAGTTGACTTCCGGCAAATGGGAAGTGATGGAAGTACTCGGCTTCAACACCAAGCGCAAGAGTATCATCATCGCATCCAACGAGAAATCGCCTATCCAGAGAAACATCTTTGCCGTAGACACAAAAACCGGCAAGCGTACGCTGGTAGATGATTGCGGCAAGGGATGGCACAGCGCCACTTTGAGCGAGAACGGACAGTATGTCTTCGACAACTACTCTACTCCTACCGTGCCTCGCAAGATTGCCCTCGTGAACACCGAGAACGGCAAGCGCACCGCTTACTTCACTGCCGAGAACCCTTGGAAGGGCTACAATGTGCCTGAGTACAGCTGCGGTTCCATCAAGGCTGCCGATGGCGAAACTGACCTCTACTGGAGAATGGTGAAGCCGGTAAACTTCGATCCAAACAAGAAGTATCCTACCATTATATATGTATATGGTGGTCCTCATGCCCACAACGTAGATGCCCGCTGGAACTACTCTAGCCGTGGTTGGGAAACCTACATGGCAGAAAAGGGCTATCTGCTCTTCATCCTCGACAACCGTGGAAGCGAGAACCGTGGCAAGGCTTTCGAGCAGGCTACCTTCCGCCAACTCGGACAGATTGAGATGCAAGACCAAATGAAGGGCGTGGAATATCTGAAGACGCTTCCTTACGTAGATGCTGACAAGATTGGCGTTCACGGCTGGAGCTTCGGCGGATTCATGACCATCTCACTGATGACCAACCACCCTGATGTGTTCAAGGTAGGCGTAGCAGGCGGTCCGGTTATCGACTGGCACTGGTACGAGGTGATGTATGGCGAGCGCTATATGGACACCCCACAGACCAACCCAGAGGGTTACAGGAAGACCTCTCTGCTCTATCAGGCAAAGAACCTGAAGGGCAAGCTGCAGATTATCCAGGGCTTGAACGATGTGACTGTAGTGCCACAGCACTGCCTCACCTTCCTCAAGGCTTGCATCGCAGCAGGCACCCAGCCAGACTTCTTCGTCTATCCTGGCGAGCCTCACAACATGAGAGGTCATCAGAGCACTCATCTGCATGAGCGCATCAGCAATTATTTCTTCGATTATCTCAAGTAAATATCTAGGAGTAAACATCCCCCGAAAAAGGGGAGTTTACTTCTACATCAAATAACAAACAATAACTTACAGCAAATGAAAATTTTATTGTTAGGAGGCGGTGGCCGCGAGCACGCCTTAGCATGGAAAATCGCTCAGAGCGAGAAGTGTGAGAAACTCTTCATCGCTCCTGGTAATGCCGGTACACAGAATGTCGGCGAGAACGTAGATATCAAGGCAGACGACTTTGAGGCGCTCAAGAACTTCACAGTAGAAAATGGCGTTGATATGGTGGTAGTTGGTCCGGAAGACCCATTGGTAAAGGGTGTTTACGATGACTTCAAGAACGATCCTCGCACCCAGAACATCCCTGTCATCGGTCCATCAAAGGCTGGCGCCGTATTGGAAGGCAGCAAGGACTTCGCCAAGAAGTTCATGAAGCGCCACAACATCCCTACTGCCCAGTATGAGACTTTCGACGGCGAGCACGTAGAGGAAGGCTTGAAATTCCTGGAGACACTGAAGGCTCCATACGTACTGAAAGCAGATGGTTTGTGCGCCGGTAAGGGCGTTCTCATCCTCCCTACCCTGGAAGAGGCTAAGAAAGAGTTCAAGGAGATGCTCGGCGGTATGTTCGGCAACGCTTCTGCACGCGTAGTCATCGAGGAATTCCTGAGCGGCATCGAGTGCTCTGTATTTGTATTAACCGACGGCAAGAACTACAAGATTCTGCCTGAGGCTAAGGATTACAAGCGCATCGGCGAGCACGATACCGGTCTGAACACCGGCGGTATGGGTAGCGTTACCCCTGTACCATTCGCTACCAAGGAGTGGATGCAGAAGGTTGACGAGCGCATCATCCGTCCTACCGTAGAGGGACTTGCTGAGGAGAACATCGACTATAAGGGATTCATCTTCTTCGGTCTGATCAACGTTGAAGGCGAGCCTATGGTCATCGAGTACAACTGCCGTATGGGTGACCCTGAGACAGAGAGCGTGATGCTCCGTCTGAAGAGCGACATCGTGGATCTCTTTGAGGGTGTAGCAGCAGGCGATTTGGACAAGCGCAGCATCGAGTTTGATGAGCGTGCTGCAGTCTGCGTGATGCTCGTAAGCGGCGGTTATCCTGAGGCTTACAAGAAGGGTTATCCTATCCATGGCATCGATGACGTGGAAGGCTCTGTAGTATTCCACTCCGGTACAGCCATGAAGGATGGTCAGGTAGTAACCAACGGTGGTCGTGTCATCTGCGTAAGCAGCTACGGCAAGGACAAGGAAGAAGCCTTGAAGAAGAGCTTTGCTGAGGCACAGAAGATCCAGTTCACCGACAAGTACTTCCGTTCTGATATCGGACAGGATCTTTAGTTTTTTAATGTTGAATTAGATGTTAAGAAAGAAAACTTTTCAAAATAAAGTAGCGGCTAGCCGCTACTCTTTACCTATTACTGCAACCCTTGCCACGCTGGTTTGGGTTGCAGTAGGTTTATTGGTATCCAATATCTGGGTAGAATTTGCTTTTACAGCCATGTCTACCCTGCTGATGGTGGAACTGAACAACCGTAATGCCCTGATGCGTACCTACAGCCGAATGGTATCCTGCAGTTTTCTGGCATTAATGACGATGGCAGGACTCCCCCACCTCTCTTTAAAAAGCAGTATTGTGACGATGTGTTTCATCGCCTTTTATCTCATTATCTGGAATTGCTATCAGGATAAACGCTCAACAGGCTGGACTTTCTACGCCTTTGCCTGCATCGGTCTGGCATCGATGGTTTTCGTGCAGATAGGCTATTTCATGCCTATCCTGTGGATTATGATGATGGTGTTTACCCTCTCGTTTAGCGTAAAGACATTCTTTGCAACACTAGTAGGTCTCATCGTGCCCTATTGGTTTGCAGCCGGTTATTTCTTCTATACCGACAACATACAGGGGCTGGCTGACCATTTCTGCGAATTCATCAACTACAGCGAACTCTTTGATTATTCGCAGGTTACCGACCATCAGGTACTGGACCTGAGTTTCGTTATCCTGCTCACCATCATCGGTTCCATCCACTTCATACGCACCAGCTACGGCGATAAGATACGAACCCGCATGATCTACGAAACGTTTATCATGATATCGGTTGCCTGCATCATCTTCATCGTCCTCCAGCCTCAATATATACAGGAACTGGGCGGCATCCTGATTGTGAATACAGCACCGCTTATCGCCCATTTCATCACATTCACCAGAGGTAAGTTTACCAACATATCCTTCATCCTGCTGCTCATCATGCTGGTACTTATCATGGCTTACAACATACTCGTACCAGAGAGCATATTACTATGAGTTGGATTATAGATTTCTTAATGAGCTGGGGCTACTGGGGCATGCTGGTATCAGCCTTCCTTGCCGGCAGTTTCTTTCCCTTCAGCAGCGAGGTGGTCATGTCGGGCTTACAGGCTGCCGGACTGGAACCTATCCAGCTCGTACTGTATGGAAGCATCGGCAATGTGCTCGGTTCTATGTTCAACTATGGCGTAGGACGGATGGGCAAGCTGGAATGGATAGAGAAATATCTGCATGTAAAGAAAGAGAGTCTTGACAAGGCTCAGCATTTCATGGCCGACAGAGGAGCCTGGATGGGATTCTTTGCCTTCCTGCCCCTGTTGGGAAGTGCCATCACCATCGTTTTGGGACTGACGAGAGCCAACATCGTGATTTCTGTCATCAGCATCACCATCGGAAAGGTGTTGAGATATGTACTGCTGGTTTACGGACTCAGTTTCATCTTTTAAACAAGCTGCAAAGAAAACAAAGAATTGATTCATATAGATTGACTGCTTATGAGAAAGTATTTATACCTTATTATATTATGCGTGGCTTTCGCGGGCTGTAAAGGCAGCCAGCAGAAAGGCCACACCGCAGAAAGTAACGGAAAGGAATCTGTCGCCAACAGCGATGGCAAACCTGCTGTTACCGTAACTATCCCTCCCTACAAGTTTTTCGTTGATAAGATTGCCGGAGATAAGGTGGATGTCAACGTGATGGTATCCAACGGCAACAATCCTGAAACTTACGAGCCTTATGCCCAGCAGATGATGGAACTCTCCAGGAGTGCCCTCTATCTGAAAGTGGGAAGCATCGGTTTCGAACAGACCTGGATGAAGAAGCTGCAGGACAACGCTCCTGACATGAAGGTGATAGATACATCCGCAGGCATCAAGCCTGCCAAGACGCCGGGCGGCAACATCGACCCGCATGTGTGGATGAGTTGTCAGAATGCCCGCATCATCGCGAGCAACATCTTCAAGGCACTCTGCAATCTGGAGCCGAAGAACAAGGCATTCTTTGAGAAGAACTATCTGTCGCTGCTGAAGATCATCGACAAGCGAGACAGTACCATCAGAGAGGGTTTCAAGAATCATCCCGAGATGGTACGCAAGTTTGTGATCTATCACCCTATCCTCACCTACTTTGCCCGTGATTACCAGCTGGAGCAGCTTGCCATTGAGGAAGAAGGCAGGGAGCCTAGTGCCTCCCAGCTGAAGAGCCTCATAGAGAGAGCCAGAAAAGAAAAGATCAAGTTCTGCCTGATACAGGCAGAATTTGCCAACCGCAACACCACAACCTTCATCAAGGAGAGCCACACCAAGCCAATGAATATCAATCCATTGCAGGGCGACTGGAACTGGGCGATGCAGGAAGCGGCAGCAGCGGTACAGGGCAAGAAAATCGTTGTTGGGAAGTAAAAACTACAATAATATGACTCCAATCATAAAAATCGAGTATCTTTCTGCAGGCTATGAAGGCAAGGAGGTGCTCCACGATATCAACCTCACCGTCTACAAAGACGATTATCTTGGCATAATCGGTCCCAACGGTGGTGGCAAGACAACTCTCATGCGCCTCATTCTGGGACTGATGAAACCCACAGACGGCAGCATCCGCTTTTATAAAGACGGGGAGGAAGTAAGGGAAATCAGCATGGGATATCTGCCCCAATACAATCATCTCGACAAACAGTTTCCTATCTCCGTCTATGAAGTGGTACTCTCAGGACTCAGCAAGACCAAAAGTCTCTTTTCGAGATACACCCAGGCACAGCACCAGCAGGTACTCGACTGTCTGGAACAGATGCAGCTCACGGAGTTGAAAGACCGCCATATCGCAGCCTTGAGCGGCGGACAACTGCAGCGAGTACTCCTCGCCCGCGCCATTGTTTCCAAACCCGATGTAGTGATACTGGATGAGCCCAACACCTACATCGACCGCCGTTTCCAGAAGCAGATGTACGAGATGCTGGAACAGATCAACCGGGAGTGCGCAATCATCATCGTAAGTCATGATGTAGCCGAAGTGCTCAATAACGTAAAGCACATCGCCTGCGTAAATCATCATCTCCACTACCACGATACGGCAGATATGCCGAGAGAGAAACTGGAAGAGCATTTCTTAAATGTATAGGCTTATTATATAATAATGCCTAAAAAACAGGTGCAAAAATCCATATTATCTCATCTTTTTATTATCTTTGCAACTGGAATGTGCCTTTTTGAAAGGCACAGAGAAAGCATTCAGAAACAGAGAAAGCATTCAGAAAGAAATATAATACATTAAAGTTTAAACAATAATGAAACAGTACAGATTAGTGGACAATATCTTCGGATGGGTCGCATTCATCATTGCGGCGTTCACTTATTGTTCCACAATTGAACCGACAGCCAGTTTCTGGGACTGTCCTGAGTTTATTACGACTGCTTACAAGCAGGAGATCGGTCACCCACCTGGGGCACCATTCTTCATGCTTTTAGGCAATTTCTTCACACATTTCGCCAGCGACACTACCCAGGTAGCCAAGATGGTAAATACGATGAGCGCCCTGCTGAGCGCCGTCTGTATCATGTTCCTCTTCTGGACCATCACCCACCTGGCTCGCCGTCTCGTTATCAGCGACTGGAAAGAACTGACTACCAGCAAGCTGATTGCCATCGAGGCATCCGGCATGGTGGGCGCACTCATCTATACCTTCAGCGATACCTTCTGGTTCTCAGCTGTCGAGGGTGAGGTTTATGCGTTCTCTTCTGCCTTTACCGCTGTGGTATTCTGGCTCATCCTGAAGTGGGAAGACCATGCTGACGAGCCTCATAGCGATCGTTGGCTTGTGCTCATCGCCTATATGACCGGTTTGAGTATCGGTGTCCACCTGCTCAACCTGCTCTGTATCCCAGCCATCGTATTGGTTTATTACTACAAGAAGGTGCCACATGCCAACCTCAAGGGCTCGCTCCTGGCGCTGTTCCTTTCATTCCTCGTAGTGGTAGCCGTACTGTATGGTGTGGTTCCAGGTATCATCACCGTAGGCGGCTGGTTCGAACTGTTCTTTGTCAACACTCTCGGCTGTCCGTTCAATACCGGTGAAATCGTATACATCATCTGTCTCGTAGCCTCAGTTATCTGGGGCATCTACGAGACCTGTAATGCATCAGAGAAGAACGAGAAGAAGCAGAATATCGCCTTCGTTCTCGGCTTCGGCATGCTCGGCATCCCATTCTACGGATATGGCTGGACTGCTGCCATTACCGGCATCATCGTGCTGGTTATCCTCTGGTTCGTACTCGGCTACAAGCGCAAGCAGGAAGTAGTAACAGGCGTTGACGAATCTACAGGCATCGCCAAGAAGAAGATGCAGCTCCTGCCTCTCATCTCTGCACGCGTCAAGAATACAGCCTTGCTCTGCATGCTGATGCTGATGATTGGTTATTCCAGCTACGCACTCATCGTAATCCGTTCTTCTGCCAACCCTCCTATGGACCAGAACTCTCCTGAGGACATCTTTACCCTGGGAAGTTATCTGAGCCGCGACCAGTATGGCGACCGCCCTCTGTTCTATGGCCAGGCTTATACATCACAGGTAGCCCTCGAAGTAGACGGCAACATGTGCAAGCCTGTCATGAAGGAAGGCGCACCGGTTTACCAACGCAAGGAGAAGGCTTCGGCTGATGAGAAGGACTCTTACTTCGTAGTAAGTCACAAGAATAAGTATATCTATGCCCAGAACATGCTCTTCCCTCGTATGTACAGTTCGGCTCATGCCCAGGCATACGAAGACTGGATGGGCGGTGTAGAAGGCACAGAGATTCCTTACGACCGCTGCGGAGAAAGTATCATGGTGAAGATGCCGTCACAGTTTGACAACATCCGCTTCTTCCTCTCTTACCAGTGCAACTTCATGTACTGGCGCTACTTCATGTGGAACTTTGCCGGCCGTCAGAACGACATCCAGGGCAATGGTGAGCCAGAGCACGGCAACTGGATTACCGGTTTCTCATTCATTGATGATTCACTCTATGGCGACCAGAGCAAATTGCCAGACGACCTGAAGGAGAACAAGGGCCACAATGTATTCTACTGCATGCCGCTGATTCTCGGTCTCATCGGACTTTTCTGGCAGGCTTGGTATACCCGCAAGAAGAAGGTAATGAAGAACGGCAAGGAAGAGGAAGTGCTCCTCCCTATCGGTATCCAGCAGTTCTGGATTGTATTCTTCCTGTTCTTCATGACAGGTCTTGCCATCGTCATCTACCTGAATCAGACACCTATGCAGCCACGTGAGCGTGACTATGCTTACGCCGGTTCATTCTATGCATACGCTATCTGGTGCGGTCTCGGCGTACTCGCCATCATCGACATCCTGAAGCGCAAGATGAAGCTCAGCGGTACTGCTGTAACAGCCATCGTAGCAGTCATCACACTTCTCGTACCTATCCAGATGGCATCACAGACCTGGGATGATCACGACCGCTCAAACCGTTACACCTGCCGTGACTTCGGTCAGAACTACCTGATGTCACTCCAGGAGAAGGGAAACCCTATCATCTTTACCAATGGTGATAACGATACCTTCCCACTCTGGTACAACCAGGAGGTAGAAGGCGTAGGAACAGATGCCCGCGTATGTAACCTGAGCTACCTGCAGACCGACTGGTATATCGACCAGATGATGCGTCCTGCATACAACTCACCATCTGTGCCAATCACCTGGCCACGTCTCGACTTCTGTTCAGGTACCAACGAATATGTATCTGTTGAACCTGAGGTAAAGAAGCAGATTCTCGACTTCTACAAGCAGGATCCAGAGAATGCCAAGAAGCAGTTTGGTGACGAACCGTTCGAGCTCAAGAACATCCTGAAGAACTGGGTACGCAGCAAGAACCCAGACATGCACTTCATCCCTACAGATACCCTCTATGTCACCATCGACAAGGAGGCTGTAAAGAAGAGCGGTATGATGATGGCATCAGATTCTATTCCAGACAAGATGGTCATCTCACTTGCCGGCAAGAGCGCACTCTGCAAGAACGACCTCATGATGCTCGAAATGTTGGCACAGTGTAACTGGACCCGTCCGCTCTACGTAGCACTCACCGTAGGCGAAGAGAACTATATGAACCTCGGTGACAACTTCGTACAGGAGGGACTTGTGAACCGTATCACTCCGTTCACCACCAACAAGCCAGGTGCCAAGAACTTCGATACAGAGAAGGCTTATCACAACATCATGACCCGATTCAAGTTCGGCAACCTGAAGCAGAAGGGACTCTACATCGACGAGACAACCATGCGTATGTGCTATACCCACCGTCGCCTGCTCGCCCAGACAGCCCTCCAGCTCATCGCCGAAGGCAAGAAGCAGAAGGCTATCAACATCCTGAAGAAGGCTGATACCGAGATTCCTGCCTACAATGTTACGCTCGACTACATGAGCGGTGGTTTGGATATGGCTCGCGGCTGGCTGATGACCGGTCAGAAAGCCAAGGGTAAGGAATATATAGAAGCGGTATGGAAGAATGCTTCACAATACCTCAACTACTATCTCTCGCTGCCAAACGACCGTTTCCTCCAGGCAGAGCACGACTGCATCCGTCAGATTATGATTATGCAGAGCATCTGCGAGGCTGCCGGAATGGTGAGTCCACAGTTGGAGCAGAAGTATGAGAAGCAGCTCAACAACCTCTACCGTCTCTATCATGGCAGAGGTGGCAGAATGCCGGAAGGCAATCAGTAAAAAATAGAAAAAAGTTTGGTGTCGCGAAACACGACACCAAACTTTTCATTATTCATATAAACCTGTTTTATCCATGTTCATAGAGCAACCAGCCAAATGGCTCAGATGGTTATATCCAAAGGCCATCTGGAGAATGGACAAGAAAGACCATTCTGTCTATCTTACATTTGATGACGGTCCAATTCCAGAGTCAACTCCATTCATCTTAGAGACCCTGAGAAAGTACAATATCAAGGCTACTTTCTTTATGGTAGGCGAGAATGTATTGCGCCATCATGACCTCTACAACCAGATTGTGGCAGAGGGTCATCAGGTAGGCAACCATACATTCAATCATATCGGTGCCTTCAAGCACCGCGTCATCTCCTACGTGCTCAACACCAATAAGGCGAACGATATCATCCATGCCCATCTTTTCCGTCCACCTCACGGCTGGATGCGACCAAGTGAGTATTGGTGGCTGCACCGCACTTACAAGGTCATCATGTGGGACGTGGTGACGCGCGACTATTCCAAATGGATGACGGCAGAAGATGTGGTGAACAATGTGAAGCGATATGCCCGCAATGGCAGCATCATCACCTTCCACGACTCGCTGAAGAGCATTGAAAAGCTGAAGACAGCGCTCCCTCAGGCCATAGAATGGCTCATGGAACAGGGGTATGAATTTAAGACTTTTGAATAAGAAGCTGTTATTCCCAAACAGGAACAGCCCAATAAACACAGACAAGAAATGAGCAAAAGAATCAACAGTTATCAGGCAGTAGCTGCATTTGTAAGAGGTTTCTTCGAAGCTTACGCACGTGGCATCATCGATGCTACCATCGAAGGCAATGACTTCAGCAAGAAGAACGACCCGAAACAGATCAAGCAGATGATGCTGGAGCACTATGGCGAGGTAAACCAATACTTCTTCGACATCATGTTCTCTACCCTGGTACGCCTCAACTACAAGACTGCCGAGGAAGCCAACGAGCGCATGAAGAAGAACTTTGACAGCATGAAACAGGCTGACCCGACCTTTGAGCCAACCATGCTCGACTACCTGCGCATAGCCTGCAAATCGAACCAGTTATACAAAGCGATGGAATCAGAATACAAGCGCAACTTCACCTGGCTTCTGCAAGGCAAGTTTACCACTCTTGAAGAGCATGTACGCGATTATACCCACGGCATTCTCATCAGTCTCGCCGACGAGCCGATGGCAATCCATCTCCTGGTCCGCATCATCGTGAAGGCATACGCCGCAGGCTTGAAGTGTGGCAGCAAGGAGGGCGAACAGCACCAGCTCCACATGCCTACCCTTCACGGCATGTTGCTGAACAATGTCAACATCCTGCTCAACGAGACTCCACTCAAGAGCAGCACCGAAGATCCTGTTGCCCTCTTCAAGGAGGCATGCAAGAATGAAGAAGAAAACATCAACGTTCTTTTCAACACATTAAACGATGCGATGAAAGAACTGGCAGAAGAATAAGAGAAAAGCATCATTGATGACGAGCACAGCACCAGATTCGAGAACCATCCGACTCCATATAGCGTAGAATCTCATTATTCACTTCTTGGCAAATGGAGAGCATGGATTCTCGGTCGCAATCCACAGTAAAGTCAAGGTCTATATCTACCGAGAGTCTTGGCAGTTGGGAATAACAAAGTGACAATGATCAAGATTATTAAAGATTTAGATATAACGGCTTCGGGTGTTAGCGTATTTAACCGCAAGTGGCAACCTGTCCATTTACAACAAGGAGAAATGGATGGGGCTTGTGCCGTATATTCCATGATGATGAACCTGCTCATACTAAAGGTTCTTACTCGTAATCAAGTTGTCAACTTGAAAACAACATTTAAGGGAAATACCGCAAAAGGGAGACTTTTCAAAGAGTTCTTTGTGACAGAAGGACTGTGCCGTGATGGATTTTATTTTCCGAAATAAAAGAAAAGCTATCCCATTCTTTTGCTAAAGAGGTTACATCTTCGCCTCTTCAATATACAGCATCTTTATCAGACCAAACTTCTTTTGTAGAAGAACTTAGGACTGCAATAGATAGCGACACGCCTTTGATTATCGCTCTGTCTTTTAAAGGTGGCGCTCATGCTGTACTTGCTATTGGGTATGAAGAACAAAAAGACGGTGTCAAGAAAATATTCTGTTTAGACCCAAGCTATGCCATAAGTCCGACATCCTTTTGGAATGGTGTAATAATCCTAAATGAGGGAAAAGGAAAGTACAGCCATCAGTATATAACAGATAAAGACGAAAAATATATCAATGTCAGTGAATCATTGAATATAAAAAAGAAATAACGATATGAGCGAAGAATTACAACAGAAATTTCTTGACAAACTTTGAGAAGTTGCAAACAAACTACGTGGCAATCAAGGACCTGGAGGCCAAACGTGCTGACCTTGACAAGGAGATTGAGGGCTATCTGAAAGAGTTGGGATTGTTAGAGTAAACTTTCCACAAGTTGTGGCAGAGTTCCCAGATATGAAAGGGCTTTCATACAGAAACTTGAAGTATATCAGACAATGGTATCAGTTTTATAATGAGCAACTTACAATTTGACAACAAGCTGTTGCCAAATTAGACGAAGTAAATGTGCAATAACTTGTTGCACAATTACAAGAAAGATGTCTAAGCTCATGCCTGAAAACATACAGAGCCAGTTGCCTACAATTTGAAGATATTGAAGAAACACTTTCTGATATAAAGGAAACTAAGGATTTCAAAAAAGGTAATGATATGAAAAATAAAGATAATATACCGCAGTTCGTGAATAGCGACTCCTTCATGGCAGACAAGAACTATGTGAAGTGATTGTCTGACCTGAAGAAACGTTTCCGCATGGCACAACTAAAAGCTGCTGTCAAAGTGAATACGGAAATGCTCAAATTCTACTGGAGTTTGGGCGAGGACATTTGCGAGAAGCAGAAACAAGACAAGTGGGGTGCAAAGGTTGTAGATAGGCTTAGCCTTGATATGCGTTCGGAAATTCCTCAGAGTGAGGGATTTTCAAGACCTTTACCATGTAAAACGCTGATTTGCGTTCTATTCAAGTCAAATTGAAAGAGGCTGTGTCATAAGTTTATGATTCACCCTCTTCTATTTGTTGAAAGAGATAGAATATGTTGCTTGAAGAGATAGGATATGTTGTTGGAAGAGACAGAATAAGTTGTTGGAAGAGATAGGATATGTTGTTGAGACAGTCAGTATCTTCGGTCGCACAACAGCTGTTGTGCGCTTGCATAACAGCTGATATGCGCATGCACAA
>OIBY01000074.1_pt1 | contig 40163 bp, 73 predicted proteins | sample 1581201 | NCBI WGS metagenome assembly OIBY01 (sample SAMEA3882540, study PRJEB24775) | human gut metagenome | biome: human-associated habitat; feature: intestine environment; material: feces | place: Netherlands | collected 2009/2010 | reverse complement strand
TCCGCGAGGCGATCTGCCATCTGGACGACTTCGGTCATCGTTAAGTGGTACAGACCGTACCCATTTACCGAAACACAATCTTCATTCCGGCTTGTCAGTCGCTCCATCGGCATCCTCTTTCCCTTGGATTTCCCGCAAAGTCTTCTCGGCTTCTTCGCGCGACAGAAATACGGTTTTTCCGAATTCTTGCATCGGGATGTCACACTCTGTTGTGCGAATCATGTGAATATGCCCATCTGGATCGCGTCCGCGCACTGCGGACGGATGCCCGCAAAAGAATGTCCGAACTTTTGCGCTATACAATTTTCTCACAGCGCCTACAATCCACACTGTATCTCCCACCTTGCACGGCAGCACCACCAGCCGCCCGTCCTTGTCTGCCCTGATAAACTCCAGCATTTTTTTAGCCGAGAAGCCATAGGAATCAAGCTGTTTTTCGATCTCTGAGGCCTGCGCGCAGGCCTGCGGCGACAACCCGGAATCCTCGTAAGCCTTGAGCCTCTCCCAAACCAGCCTCTGCGTGCAGCTTCCGTCATACGGACACGGCCGCTCGCGGCACTGCGCGATGTCGCAGAAGTTCCCTTCAAACGTTAATCTTTCCATAACTCTTCCTCCACATACCGCCAGCTCTGCGGCGGGCGGGTGATTGGCCTGGGTGCAAGGCCAAATTCTGTCTCCCGCTGCATACCGGCAAACTCCCACAGATCGCGCGGGGTATCGTAAATTCTGAGGTTGGATATGTGCCATCCGTAGCCGACGCCGCCGTCCAGATACTTCTCCAGCTCGTCTTTTGTCAGGCAGGCATCCGCAAGAAGCGTATCAAGTGGTGTGCATTCCATGTTCCAATCGCAGATGCAATATTTCTGCGGTTCACAGCTTCCTCCTACTCTGACGATCCTTTCAAAAATGTCGTCGCATACAAATTCACCGATGATCTTGCCATTCCCCCGATATGCTCCGCCGCATTTAGCAGCCTTGAAAACATCCGCTATTTTATCAGGATGGAGAGACCGTTCCCTTTCCTTCAAAATCCAAAGCATATCAGCGCTCTGCGTACAGTAGATATAGCACTTAAACGGCACACCGCACTTCGGCGCGGTCTTGCGGATTTCGGCCGTTTTACTCCCGTTCAGGATCTTCCGAGCCCACTCTGGGCGAATGCTGATCAAAACAGCTTTACTCATGCTCTTGCCTCCTGTTCCAATTCTGCGCGGAACCGTTGTTCCAGTTCAAACACGCCGCGCGGCTTGCCTTTGTAATAGCCTTTCATTGGCCTGTCTATTTTCCGTTGCAGGTCTTTCAGGCGCTCCCAGTATTCCGGCAGATAAATATACATATTCCGCAGTTCCCGCAGGTTCTTGTTGCAGCAGCACCAGCACGAAACACGGTCCAGCACGTCATAAAGGCGGATCGTGCCCTCCAGCCACGAAAACCCGTTTTCATAGCAATATGCCATGGCGTCGGCTTCCGGCATGCCCCACTCCGCCAGCGGGTGCAGTTTATACGGCTTCCGTTCTTTTTCCAGTCGTGGCGTTTCGTCGGCAGCTATGCCAACGTAAACCATAGCGTCCCGCGCCTCCGCGTACCTGTCCATGGCTTTCAGCTTCCCCGTGGTTCCCCAGCGGCAGAGGCCGCCACACCAGCCATAACCTTGGTGTGTGCCTTTCTGCTTACTGCAAACCGGCCTTTCCAGCATATCAAACAGGAACGGGTTTTCCGGCTCCAGTCTGGTGTACTTGATCCCCAGCTGCTCCAGGCGGGGTAACATTTGATCCCGTGTGTGGTAAATCGCCTCAAACTCCATTCCGGTATCGTAGAAAACCACCTCATTCAGCGGGTAGCCCTTGGCAATCAGCATTAGGAGCATGGCCAGGCTGTCCTTGCCCCAGCTGACACTTGCAATATGCCATTTCATTCCGCTTTTGCACCTCCAAACGCCGCCAGGTCGAATTCGTGGCGTTGTGAGCCACGGCCCTTCGTTCTTTTTCCTTCTCGCAGTTCTGGCAGACATAGCGCGTCGCCAGCGATCTTGCCAGTTTTTTCAGCATTTTCATGTCTCATCCTCCTTGTTTTCTGCAAGCATCCGTTCGACCGCTGCCATCTGGAACGCCGTCAGGTCGTCTCCGTGGTTCTGCACGCCGTGCCGCATTTTCTCCGCACCCTTCGGCGGTTTCTCGAACAGCCGGTTGACAGCAGCCTCTTCCAGCGGATTCAGCGGGTCATGGTGCCCCTGCACACCGTAGCCGGGCTTTGCAGCGCGGCTGTACTGTGCAGGCTGTGTTCCGCCCTTGTCCTGTTCTTTTGCCAGCCAGCGGACAATAAACGCATTGATCCCGCGCTTTGTTTTCCGTTTGGCCGGATTTGCGTCCAACCAGCCCCTCATGTTCCGCAGCTGCTGTATCACGTCGACAGCAGGGTACAAGCCCGCCCATTCCTGGCATTGCTCCACGGAAACGGAATATCCCGTTCCATCATTCAGCGGCAGAGAGATTGCTGGCGGCGTGGATGCCGCTTGCGGCTCCGCGCTATCTTCCGCATCTCGAATAGCGAATTCGATTCTCGATTCTCGATTCTCGAATACGGGAACATCTGCATGCATTTGCTTGCAGATGATTTCATCCGCTTGTTTCCCATCATCAGGCGACGGGAATTTGCTTACTTTCGCACGCTGCGTCTGATACTTGCCCCATGTTGGTAGGTAAAGGAAGCGCTTGCCCTCAAACACATACAGAGCAATCAATCCAGCACTCGCCAGCCCATGAAGAGCATTTTCTACAGTTTTGAGCGTGAGGTTTTCTTTCAGCGGGAAGAGGCGGTTTTTCACGACCGCCGCTCTCCCGTCAAAGCGTCCGAAATCATCACAGTTTACAATGAGCCGATAAAACAGAACTTCTTCAAACCACGAGAGTTTGTCGACGCTATCGCTTGTGCAGATGCTTTCCCGAATAATTCTGTTCGGCATATTTCAGCCCTCAGAACGGCAGCTCGTCGTCGCTTTCGTCAAGCTGTTTGAACTCCTCTGCGCTGGCCGGTGCGGGCGTTACAAAGGAGTCTGCCTTGCTGGGCTTGAGATACCGGATACAGTCGCGCGTTACACCGTCATTGCCCTCAAACGGCTCCATGTGCAAAATGCAGTTGCGGCCTACCAGATCGTCAAGTTCAAAATCGGTGCCCGGCTCAATGCCAAGCGCATTTGCATATTTGCCGATCTTGTCGGCGTCATACTCCCCGGTGTCGCGGTCGGGCCAGAAGTTCTTGAAGATGTGCTTCTTCTGGTATTCCTGCTCGACGTCCTCACGGACAACGAAATCGAACTTGATGCATTCGTTTCCGTTCTTCGTTACGCTGTATTCGCACGATTTCAAATAGCACTCATAATCGCCAGCCTTCATCAGACCGCCATCGTTTTTAACAGCTTTGAATCCCATCTACTTTTTTCTTCCTTTCAGTGTTCATTTCCCAATGCGTAAAATAATCGTTGATATAACCGTTTGCCAAAAGCCAGTTGATAAAGCATGAAATCGTATCTTCGATAGGCTCGAAATCGCCGCGCCGGTACGTCTCCGCGTAATTATTCGCGCCGTCGAAGATCAGGTATGTAAATTTTGACGCGCCTGGCATCAGATGCAGATACATCGGATGCTGCGGGCTGTGCAGGTACTTGCCGTATTCGTACCGCTGTACACGCTTAATATCGTAGATGATTCCGGCCTTTACGTAGTCGCAGACGCCGTATAACTGGAAATCCAAGCCCGATACATGCAGCCGCCCGGCGACCGGCACTTGTGGCTGACCGCCAGAGCAGATGCGGGAAAATTTTGCTACAGCCCGGTCGTATTTCTCGCTGACAGGCTCAATTGGTACGCCCGCAACCGTGCTGTTGATCGCCGCCTCGAAGTCAATGCCAGCCTGCATCACCTGCGTTGTTTCCTTCTCTTCACGCCGAAGCGTAGAGAGGAATGAGGACAGCGCCGCGTCTGCATACGCATCATCCGCATCAAGAAAGTGCTTCCAGCTGCTTAGCAGGCTTTGTGTCAACCAATACATAGGCTTTTATCTCCTTATCGTATTTCAGACCGAGTTTCTTGCACTTGCGCTTGAACTCTGCGCCAAGCTCGGCGGCGCTAGTCAGAGCGTGATGGATCTTTGCTAGCCCTTCCCGCGCCTTTAACGCCGTGTCGGGATCTCCGACAAGCGCAATGAACGCGCGGCCTTCCTGCATCGCCACGTCATATGCGGTTTTCTCGCCGCTATAGATCTCGGCCTGTGCGTTGATGTCCTCTTGCGCTTTGCGGAACAAATCCGTCAAAAATGTGGACTTCTGGCCGGGCTTGAGCTCCGGCAGCTGCATCACGCCGCGCACACCGAAGCAGCCTTTTGCAAAGTATTCGTCTGTCGGTGTAAAGCCGATCATGCGCTTGTTTCCCATCATGAACATATAGCCGCCAAAGTCCGCAGGCGTCCAAACGATATCCTTTGCGCCGCCCTCGCAGGACAGGCGTGTCTGGATGGTATCGCCCTTCTGCTGTTCCGTCGTGTGGAACACCACGATCAAATGCTTCCGGTCTTTTGCGCGGATCTGATAACACAGCCGGTCAAACTCAGACTTAATCACGCCGTACATCGCGCGGCCATCCTTTGCGGCCTTGCTGTCCTGCTTCTTCGCCCAATCCTTCATCAGCTGCACCAGCATGCCGCCGGTATCGATTACAACGGATTCAGCCGCCTTGTATTCGTCGGAGTCCATATCGCCAAGCATTTCTTCGTAGGATTCCACAACAGAGGTCACGCCGCGCTGCTCTGGCCTGACGCGGGCAATGCCGTTGTCCGTGTCGAACAGAAACGGCTTCGGTGCGGAAAGCGCCAGCGTTGTCTTGCCAAGGCCGGGCTGTCCGGAAATGATGCACATGAATTTCTTGTTGCTGAAATCTAGTTCAGCGGGTTTCTTGATTGCCATTTACCTTACCTCCACAAATTCGCCGTTCTTCAGCCGATACCACGTATCGGCCTTGATCTTCTCGCCGTCGACGTATTCCGTCTTCACGCAGCGCGGAACGAATCGACCCTTTTCTTCGGAATATTCCCACTCCGCAAGCGTGATCCAACTCCCGATTTTTGCTTTTACCGTACAGCCATGACCTGCGCAGCAGATCACGGAGTCGACGCCGGTACTATCAATCTTGGCGGAGCCGCCCGAGCTGCCGATCTTGGCGTAGTCGCCCGAGCTGCCGATCTGGGCGTAGTTGCCCGAGCTGCCGATCTTGGCGGAGTTGCCGGTGGTAACATCACTCTTCGGCATATTGACGATTGTCTGCTCCTTCGTGTAGTCGATGCAGGCCTTGATAAACCCAGCAAAACTCAGCTTCGCGCCGATATGCAGCTTTTTCGTCGCAAATTTTCCATCAGATCCGGATATCGGCTGGTCAAGTGCCTTGACCTCTGCAAAATCCGAAAACTTCCCGCTCTCGTCAACAAGATCGTAGAAGTTCAGAACATCAAAAGGATTGACGCAGTAGTGCATCATGCCTTTCTCACAGATCGTTCCGCCCACTTCTTCGTAGTCGGTGTTCTCGGCGTACTGCTTATCCCTGCAGATCATACCGGGATTAAACGCCTTGTAGCCTTTCGCGTTATCCATCCTTATCCTCCTTATTTTCGATCACGGCTCCCGTGGCCGTGTCTGTGATCAGTTCTCCCGGGATCTCCAGCGGGCAGTACATCCCGCGGAGCTGCCCGCTCGTCAGATACTCCCCCGTCCGTCTGCACTGTCTGCGGCTGTATGTTTCCAGCAGCGGACATAAATTGCATTCGACATGCCCGGCCAGGAAGAAGACCGACACCCGGCATTCAAACGGGATATAAACTTCATCCTTCATGGCGTACCCTCTCAAACAGCAGCGCGTTCGCGATCTCGTCTACGCTGTAGGTATCGGAGACGTATTCCAGCATGCATTCCGCGTGTACAAGGACCGTATCGCAGACGAAAGCCTCCTCGCCCTCGCGGACTTCCTCCTGGCAGTGCGCGCATGTCCCGATGACCGCCGGTTCCTTCTCCTGAATGCCGAGGTAGAGGTTATCAAGCGGTAATGCCATTGCATAATGCCTCCCTCCGGATCAGCTCCTCACAAAAGCTCTGAACAGTGGCGTAGCCGTTCTTTTTCAGCAGCCGGTCGAGGATCTTCGCCTGCTCGTCCGTCAAGCGGAAGTAATACCGGTTTGTCTTCTTCCGCCGGTCGGCGCGGTTCTTGGGCGCGTCAAGCGCCTTGATCGCCGCCGCAGCCTCCGGCACGAGCTGCACGCCGTATTTCTCCGGCGCTTCGCACTGCGAAAGCAGGCATTTGTTGAACTTCGGGTAGTCGGCCCGAACCGCCTCGACACAGGCCTTTGCGCCGTGCCGGACGCGGGAATCCGTTAAACTTGACATAGGTTCCTTTCTGGCTTATAATAGAAGCCGACATAATGTCCTTTCATTTTGGCCTCTGTCGCGCGGCAACGCGGCAGGGGTCATTTCTTTTTGCCCGTGCGCTCTCGGATAAGCTTGCAGGTCGCGTCCCACTGCGCAAACATGATCTCGGCGTAAATGCCGCAGGTGTAGCAGTCGTCTTCCGGGCGGCATCCGCGCTTCTGGCCCAGCATCTCGCAGACCTCGCAAGGCGTCATCAGCAGCGCCTTTTCTTTGATATCCATCACAGCAGCCCGAACAGCGTTGTCCCCAGCGCGATCGCGCCGGTAACGACGGCCTCGTTAATCATTTCCGCCCCGCAGGCCAGCACGGCCAGCGCAGCCGCCGCCCCGCCGATCCACAGGCACAGCCGCTTGATCACGCGCAGCATTGTCTTGCGGTACTGCAGCTCGTCCCACAGCCGTTCCTGCCGATCTTCTGTCGCTTCTGCGATTTCCAGTTCGTTTCTCAATCTTCCATCTCCTCCCCCAAATATCGTAAAAACGGTTTTCTCGGGATTTCCACATTATGCTCCGTTGAGCATATAACCGGAAATCCAAGCGCACTTGGGTTCAGACGTGCCATAACCCGGATCGAATTTGCGCTCATTCTAAGCACCTGCGCCGCCTCGCTTGCGAGGATTGTGGGCTTTGACATTGCCCGGATATCATTGATGGTCAATGGCACTTCGTATCCCTCCTTTTCCCCGGCTTCTGTAGCAGCGAGTCGACCGATACACCGAAATAGTCTGCAATCGCTTTTACAGTGTCGATGCGCGGGGAAGCGTCCTTGCCTGCCCACTTTCCGATTGTGCCGTTGGCAATGCCGCACGCCTTTTCTACGGTCGCGATGTTCGTCTTGTGCTTCTCGCAGAGGCGCTTGACATTCTCATAAATCAAAAAAATCCCTCCAATCTGTACGAATACTACTTGACAGAGGTTAGAAGATAGTCTAATATAAGCGTGTCAAGGCAATTAAATATCTTCTAAAAGTCCGTCTTGGTGAGGGGCTAGGTTTTTTGTACCCTTCACGTCTCTAAGTATATTAGAGTTTGCCCTAAAAGTCAAGAACTATTTTCGCGTTTAGTCTAATTTTTTAAGGTGCAGTACATGCTCGATAAAATCAAAGCGCTATGCAAGGAAAAGAAAACTTCTATATCCAAACTGGAAAAACAGCTTGGATTCGGGAATGGTGTCATCGGCAGATGGGATAAGTCTGTTCCGAGCTATGAACGACTCGCCGCAGTTGCTAACGCGCTTGATGTGCCAGTATCTTACTTGACCGGCGAAACCGATGACCCGTCTGCGGGCATAAAAAAATACCCCATCCCGAAGGATGAGGCGGTGAGTCCTGCCGCGCAGGAGATATTAGACTTTCTGGATTCTGCGTCCGGCGAAGAACTCGCTGACGTGATCAAATATATCCGGTATTTGAAAAGCCAGAGGGGGCAAGCATGAAAATCCCGTCTTTTTCAGATTTCAAAGCGCAGCTCGACATCGAGGCCGCAGCATATGACTTTGAAAATGCGTTAACTGCATTTACTGCGGGAAATTCTCTCCCGTTTTCTGCGGAGCAGGTGTCTGCTCTTGCGTCGTGCTCTGTCGCTGTTTCTCTTGTGCTTCTGCAACAATATCATACATGGCTTTCCGAAACGCTTCAGTCATTGCATGAATTGGAGTGAATGGCCTACTCATGCATACCCTCCTTAATCATTCTCAAAAGTTCTTCCTGTTCTTCAACCGAAAGTTCTAACACGATCCGCTTTAGCTTTGTGCGAATCTGCTCTATCTGGCTGCTATCATAGCACACTTCCTGTAAATTTTCCAGCATTGTGGCCTCCTATCTCCAAACTTCCAAATTTCAACGTCTATTTTTGTGCAGGTTCGGCATTGCGGCTGTTTCGTTTTGGTGATACTATACAAGTATTACCAAAATATATGGAGGGCGATGTTGTATGCAGAAGCAGATCTATCACGTGATCTGCCCGCGGTGCGGGGAAGAGTTTGACGAAAGAGAGAAGTTCTGCCCGTACTGTCAGGCTCCAAACAGAAAAATCGTATGCAAGACGTGCGGTGCGCAGATCAACGCGAAGGTAAAGCGGTGCCCGGCTTGCGGGGCAAAAAACAAAAAGAAGTTGTCTCCGCTCGGAAAAGTGCTTGTCGCGATTCTGTGCGCTCTGTGCGTTGTCAGTTTATCAAGCATGATTTCGGTAGCTCCCTCTTCGCCGCAAAACTATGAGCCAAATAACGAACTCGAAAAGCAAACGGAGACCACAGGCACCGAGTATGTACTTGAAAGCGGAGAAGACAAGCCGAAAGAGCTTTCTCGCGAAGAATACATAGCGCAATGTGAGGATCTTTCTTATTCCGCGATTTCAAGAGATCCGGACGATTACAAGGGAAAAAAAGTTGTAATAAGTGGAACAGTCATTGAAGTTCAAGAGGGATTCCTGAACTCCGTCACGCTTCGCGTGCAAACACATTTTGGGATCTGGTATGTAACATACTCAAGGCCAGAAGGAGAAAGCCGCATTTTGGAGAACGATCAGATCACGTGCTACGGTGAATGCAGGGGCGTGCAAACTTATATTGCTGTGCTTGGCAACCAGGTCACAATACCGTCTATGCGCATGGAGTACTATGACTAGTGCAGGATCCGCGGCTCCCGCCGTTTGTCATGCTCCTCACCCACATCTGAGACGCAGGAAAATAGCATAGGCAGCCCCTTGATATAATCAAGGCTGAGACTATGCACATCCCGAAACAGCGCGCCGTCGACGATGATGTTTACTTTCCCGTTTTCAAAGCGAATATTGATGCTCTGCATTTGGTGTACCTCCATATTTTAGAACGTCCGTTCAAGAATTTCAATTTGGAATCTTCCACAAAGAACACCTTGCATTTTCTTCGTCCGGTAACCCTCGTAAGCGGCAATTATGGGACAGACTATTTTGTATAATGGAATGTTTAAGATCGCCCCACCGTCGCTCCACCGGCGGTGGGGCTTTCTCACGCGCCTGTAACCAGCATAGCAAAAGCGGCAGAAATGTCCACCCTCAAATTGGTAAAATCATACCCGTGGCGGAAGAATCAGCAAAATATGTGTGAAAATGGAGGTATATCATGTCGGCAATTCAGGAGCTTGCCCCATATATTTCTGCATATCAGGGGAACATCAAGCGGGCGAAAGAAGATCAGCATTACACCATCGACAGACTTGTCGAGGAATCCGGCGTTTCCAGATCGGCTGTGACGAAGCTCTGTGCAGGAATACAGCAAGACCCGAAACTGTACAATTCTGCCGCGCTGTGCCGCGTTCTCGGTCTGTCGCTGGATGAGCTGTTCGGGCTTGTCCAGCCCGCAGAAAGCCCGGAAGAACTAACCGAGCAGATTCATCATGTCGAAATTGAAAACGCCAAGCTGGAGGCAATAGCGGCTGCACAGAGCGCACAGATAAGGTCTACACATACAATGTGTTACGTCCTCGCCCTGTTTTGTATGCTGCTCTCCTTTTCTCTGATTGCCTGCCTTGTGACGGATGCGAAGAGTCGGAGCGCAGGCCTCATTCGCGGTGGAGATTTGTCCGTAGCTGCATGGGTTTGCATTGCCCTGATCGTAGGTTCGGCGCTGGCTTCGGCAATTACTTTCTATGCAATCCGAAAAGAACGTGGAGGGAAACATGGAATGCATCAAGTGTAAAAAAGAAATCCCAGACGGCGTGCCCTACTGTTGCTGGTGCGGGAAAAAACAGCAAACAAAAAAGGCCACAAAACGCGGGAACGGCACGGGCTCGGTATACCGGCGCAACGATAAATGGGTAGCGGAAATAACAAAGGGATACCGAGAAGAAAACGGATCTGTAAAGCGCGTTGTCGCTCGGAAATGCGGATTCCGCACAAAAAAAGAAGCGCTTGACTACCTGCCGATGTTGGCCGGGCAGAAGAAGCGTGAAAAAGCGATTACATGGCGCGAACTCTACGAAATGTGGCTCCCCACTCACAGAGCCGGGAAATCCACAATTGATTGCTACAAATCAGCCGAAAAATACTTTTATCAAGTTGAGTTCTGGAAACTGGAAGATATAGAAATAGATGATTTGCAGGAATGCATGGACGAATGCCCGAAAGGAAGAAGAACAAAAGAAAACATGAAAGCGTTAGCGGGGCTTATGTACAAGTACGCAGTTCCGCGCGGCTACGCAGAACTGAATTTAGGGCAATATCTGATTGTCAGCGGAGAGTTCGGAGCGGCGCGGGAAAGCTTCACGCAAGAGCAGATCGAGAAAATACATGCTGCGGTCGGCGTGATTCCGTACGCGGATTATATATACGCAATGTGCTATCTCGGCTTCAGACCATCAGAACTGCTGGCCCTGAGCGTTGACAGCTACGATGCGAATAAAAAAACGCTGACCGGTGGTGCGAAAACGGAGGCTGGAAAAAATCGTGTTGTTCCCATCAGCCCGAAGATCCAGCCCATTATTGATCATCTTTACGACGGAAAAGCGTCCGGCGCGTTGTTCTGCGATGAAAAAGGTAACCAATTTTCCTATGATAGATTCCGGGACGCTGTTTTTTACCCCACACTAGAAGCCGTCGGCATTGAAAACCCAATGGTAAACGGAATCCACAAATATTCGCCGCATACATGCAGGCACACATTCGCGACATTGATGAAAAAAGTTGTTGCGCCTGACAAGGATAAAATGAAATTGATCGGCCACGCAAGCCCTGAGATGCTCCGGTACTACCAGGACGTGAATCTGGAAGACTTGAAGAAAATCATAAACGCGATCTAGGATAAAAAATGGAGTGTAACCGGGAGTGTAACCCAACGTGATTTCTCGAAATCTGGCGTGATTTTTCCTTTACGGAGAAGAAAAGAAAAAACCCTGAAACCTTTGCAGTTTCAGGGCTTTTCCCGTTTTGCATTGGTCCGAGTGACTGGATTCGAACCAGCGGCCTCTTGAACCCCATTCAATAAAAAACGCAGTAATTTCAACGGTTTTTCTTGCTCTTTAGTGTAATAAGAGTGTAACCGGTTTTATCTTGCATCGGATATCTTCCGCATAACGGAATCATACACGCTTCGCTTGACAAGTAATACCGTATCCATCAGCTCGTCCACGATCGGCCAGACTTTGGACGGGTCTTTTTCTGCGATGGCGCGCAGGAAGTCACTGTCTCCGTAACTGCCTACCATATGCGTGGCCGCTGCCTGCGGAACTGCCGCCTGCACTGCAGGTGCATTGGCTCCGGAATAAGCGTGCACGCGCGAACTCCGGCTTCCCTGTTCGTCCTCCCGCATCCTGTCGCGTATCACATAAAGGTCTGCCAGCTTGGCATAGTTGGGATAGCTGGATTCTTCGTATTCCAGCCGTGCAATCTCCTTGCGGATTTCGGCTTCATCCAGCATGTGTGTCCCTCCTTATGCCCGATCGATCTGCTCCATGCAGCGGCGGATCGCTTCGCGGGTCTTATCGTCGTCCGCGTCGCGCATCATATCTTCAAGTTGCGCGCGCATATGCTCGCGGGCGTCCGTGCGGCTGTAGCGGCCCATTGCGTCGCGGCGGCGCCCACGGTATGAACTTCCGCGTCCATATGTGCCGCGCATGTCGGCTTCCCAATCGCCGTCTCGGGAATAACCGCCGTCCTCAAGCATTTCGATCTTATAGGTGTTTTTGATGGAGCTTGTCAGCTTCTGGATTGCATCCAAGTCACCGGCGGACATTTCGCGTTTGTCGGCGATTTCGTCAAGCTCCTTGCAGAGCATTTCACGCAGGTTTCTCAAATCGTACATATTGCATCCTCCCTTCACGATACGCGCTCGACGATCATATTGCTATTTGCGAAACTGACCGCCTGCGCGCTGGTGTTCTTCGCCGCTACAGTCAGGCAGCAGCCGCGCGGGACTTCCACGAATGTGGGAACGAAGATGTTGAAATAGTTCTCAACAGCCGCAGGGGTTACGGTCGCTGTGGCGCTGCTCAGAGGTTCGCCGTTGATTGCGAGCGCAGCGGTAATGGCACCTACTGTTCCGCCTGTAGGGACGGCGATATTCGCGCCAAATGATACGCGGAACTTCGCCTTGCATTGCTGCGTAAGCCCGCGCAGCGTAACGAGCCCGCTGCCTTCGCGATGTACGATGCACGGCTTTCCACAAGCCGCCGTGGAGATCAGAGGGACGTTCTGCCCAGCGGTGACAGTTTGAATCCCGGATGATGTAAATTCAGCCATAAAATCATTCCTTTCATAAAAATACAGCGGCAGGGCTATTGCCCCGCCGCGTTGTTGTTAGTATCGGCACGGGGCCGACCATTTTCGTGAGGTCACGAAAAAGCTATGCTATGCAGTTGTCAGCAGCCACAACCCTGATTGCAGCCACAGCCGCCGTAACCGCTGCCTGCCCACGGGTTACAAGTAATGTAGGCAGGCGAAGGGCACGGACGCAGCTGCGAGATCAGATAGTTGTTCTGCGCGGCCTGAGATGCCGCCAGCTTCAGATTCTGATTCTCGGTCTGGAGGTCGGACAGCTTGCTTTGCGTCAGGAAGTCGAGGATGGCGCGGCTGTTCTGGTTGTTCGCGTCAATGATGTCGCGCGTGGCGTTCTGCACGGTGTTGCGCGTGTCGCACGCCTGCGTCGCCATGTCGTAGCGCACCTGGGCGATAGCTGCACGGTTTTCGCAGCAGCAATCTGCGGCCTGCATCTGCATGGCGTTGAGCTGCTGCATGAGAGCTGCCTGCTGGTTGCAGCGGGAAAGCTCGGCATTCTGGAAACCGCTGTTCATGTTCTGATTGACGCCCGCAAAGCCGTTCAGCAGCGTAGTGTTCATGGAGTAGAAGCCATCGCAGATGCCCTGCTGCGTAATGTCGCTTTTACGTTCGATCGTCGATGCTGCGCTGTCGATCTGGCGCTGAAGAGTGGCAAAATCGCTTGCAAGGACGTAATTGTCAGCAGCACCGCTGTTGCCGTTGTTTCCCCAGCCGTTGTTTCCCCAGCCGCAGAAAACAAACAGGAAAAGAATGATGATCCACCACGCGCCATCGCCACCGAAGCCGCCAAAGCCGCTGTTCATCATGCCGGTTGGCGCAACAGGCATAGTGGCCTGAACGCCGCCGTCAGAAAGAGACATAGTATCACTCCTTTGAAAAATTTTTATTCATCAAATCGTGGCCACGATGTTGATTTATGTTGATGATTACTGCATCAGGCTTTGAAACTGCTTCGCCATCTGCTGTAGCTGATTGAGCTGCTGCTGGTTTAGCCTACCACTCTGCAAGAGCTTTTCGACCTCGGCTTTGGGGTCTCCCTTGAAATTCGATTTGAACTGGTTAAACTGCTGCACCATCTGGGCAAAGTTTCCCATAGGGCCCTGCCCGCCGCCCAGCGCGGCCATAAACGGATTACTCATCGTCTTCGTCCTCCTCGGCCTTGCGTTTCTTTTTACCCTTTATTTCGCCCACAAGCGCCGCCAGCGCGTCAAACTCTTTGCGGGTGACAAATTCCACGCTCTTTCCCTGCGGAGCTGTACGGGGCGTTTCTGCGCGCTCTACAAGGTCGTAAATCTTGAGCGTCGGCTTCCCACTTGCATCCGCCTGCTTGAGATACACAGTCGGCGCGGTAGAATCCCACAGCGCCACAGCGGAGTTGGGCGCGATGAGATAACCCCTTGCCTCCTGCTCGCCGCTTACCCACTGCACGCCGCTCTGCGCGATGGGGTTCTGTTGCACTTGCTGCGACATAGGCTGCTGCATGGGCTGCATCTGTGGCTGCTGCATCTGCCGCATCTGCATGAGGTTATCCGGCATCGGCTGCGGATAATAGGGATTGAAATAGGGATATGCCATGTTCATTCCTCCGTTTCTTTTACCCAGTAATAAAGCGGGATTTCGCTCTCGCTATTCCAGCTGTCATAGATCGTCCCATCCTGCACGCACACTACATGCCCAGAGAGGGCGAGAATATACGTCCCGCGCGGGTGCTCATCGGCAAACCTGCCGACCGTATAGCAGTCCGGGCATGTGTTCGGCACAACGTTCCGGGTAAATCCCTGCTGCCGGAGGTACGCACCCCAGACACTGTTCGCACTCGGAAGATCGCCCAAGATTAGGCCTTGCAAGCACAGCCCGATATATGTTTCATCCCAGCTATTTCCCGTCGCCTTTGCGATTGCTCGAACGGTGCAGTCACCGACCTGCCGCCCGGTGGGGTTTGGATTGAAATAAGAAAAGCCCATACCGAACACTCCTTTGATGTGTCCAGTATGGGCTTTTTTTCGATTCCTTGTGCCTCAGTTGTGCATCAGACCGGCATCACTTTTGTTCAGCTCGGGAGATTCCCGGACGCGGCCTTCATTCTGGCCATGATTTCCGGCAATCGCCGCTGCACGGTGGCCCTGCCGAGATACAGTTCTGTCGCAACATCGACCTGCGGGAGCTTATCCACGAAATAGAGCTGCGCGATCTGCGCGTTCTCGCGGCCGAGATTTGCCTGATAGATCACGGTTTCCATGTCCTTCCGCGTCAGGCCGCCCAGCTCCGGCGGCAGCTTGGCGCGCGCCTGCGGTGCCATAGGCCCGCCCCCCTTACTTCATGGCTGCAGCCAGTTTTTTCAGTAGATCGTCGCCGTACTTATAATCGGAGAGATACTTGATGGTGTTGTCCGCGAGACCGGCCTTTGCCTTAATGGTCTTCTTGGCGTCCTCGACGGTCTTGTCAACCGTTTCGGTGTCGTAGTCGACCCACGGCAGTTTCCCGTGTTTCTGCCACTTGCGGCTGTTGTAGCCGCCTTTGAGGCCGATGTTGCCAACACACGTGATCTGCACGCCGTCTTCCCAGATGGGCGTGCACTCAACGGCAAGACCGTCGCCGATGTACAGGCCCCAATGCCCGGGCATCCACAGGCCCTCGCCCGGCACGAGCTTATCCCAGCCGGTGGACGATACGTCCTTGCACTTGGCGATCATGCCGTCGGCAGAGACGTCCGGGACGACGTTTCCGGCATAGCGCGCGCCGCCGTGGTAAGCATTCTTGTTGCCGTTCCAGCCCCAGAGAATGCCCTTTGTCAGGTTCACGCAGTCAAAGCCGAAGTAGCCCTTTCCGATGAGGCCGCGGTATCTGGCCTGCTTCGCTGCAGTGTACCAGTCCGGATACTGTTTTGCTTTCTCGGCGATGATGCCCTCACTCACCGGAGAGCCGAAGCAGCCCCACATGTACACGGTCTTGTAGTTCTTCGCGACGTCGATGTGCTTTTTGACGAGTTCAGACGCTTTCATGACACTCATTTCTGTGCATCCTCCTTCGTGCTGCCGCCCTCGATGGCGTCCTGCACCTTCTGGCTCTGCGTGCCGAAGTAGAAAGTGATGACCGTCAGGAAGATGGTCAGGAAGTCCTTGCCGGAGATATCGCCCCGCAGGGCGAGGACGGCGAAGATGATGGTCAGGCCAAGTGTAACGATGGATTTGACGCTCAGGAGATTCCCGAGCCGCTTGATGATGTTTTCCATATGTACCCCTTTCGTGGTTCCGGTTATTCGTCTTTGTCCTTTTTTGCGAAGACCCGCTTGAACGCGAGCAGAAGCAGCTCACCGCCGAATGCCGCGGCGGTGAACGTCAGCACGGCGGAAAGATCGATATCCAGTTGAAGCAGGACCGCAATTGTCTCGAGCAGCACCGCCCACACGAGCGTGAGGGTCAGCACGCGGATGCAGTAGAACACGATGGTCTTGGACATTTCGCCTTTTGTCCAGCGGAGTTTGAATCTCACAGCTTCACTTCCTTTCGCACTGCGCTTCCAGCTGATGCAGGAATTGCTTGACGTCCCCGTTTCCTCCCAGATCTACGTATTTTTTGCCCGCGATCAATCGCTCCGACATTGGCATTTCCTCTGACATGATCGTCAGGCGCAGGATAGACAGGTATTGCTCATCCTGGTGCTTCTGCATCTTGTCGAGCTTTTTGTCGATCTCGACCAGATGGTCGCCCTGGGAGTCTGCCTGTGTTTTCTTCTTCTGCGCTGCGCCGACGATGGCCTGAATGACCGTCGTCAGCGCGGACGAGCCGAGGACGGCGCAGATGATCGTGATGGTTCCAGCATCCATGTTTTTACCTCTTTTATGTATTTCCCGGCGGTCAGTCGTTGGCCATTTTGATGTAAGTAACCGTGTCGTCAGAATAGCTGACGTTTGGTAGCGTATCGCCGCCGAGCTGGTTATAAAGCTCCGGGTAGTCCGTCTTCGAGAAGGCCGAGCCGTCGCAGGCGTGCCACGGGGCGGCCAGCTCCCGCACGGTGACAAGTAGATCGCCGATCTTGTATTGCGGCGTGGAGAGCTTGTCCAGCGCGTCGTTGATGGTCGGGTCGGCCGGAGCGTCGCCCACCGTCCAGAGGAGGGCGGCAGTTTCGTCGGTCAGCAGATTCGCCTTGACGAGCGGCGTTTCCTCGGCCAGCGGTTCGTCTTCCAGCCGGAGCCAGACCTGACGCAGCGGATTCCCCGCCGCGTCATAGGCCCCGTAGCAGACCGCGCCGTTCGCCAGATCGTTCGTCCCTTTTCTGTCCCGCATGGCTCATTCCTCCACGGCCTTGATGTAGGCATGACTGCGGCTATCCGGGGTGATCGTTGGGATTTTCTTAGCATCATAAGTAAAATCTCTATAGATGTTGACGCTAGAGGCTCCTTGCGATTTTAATGCACCAACGATTAAGCCAGAACCGTTACCTGCAAAAGTATTGACAGTTGCTGGTACATCACTGGTCAGGAAGCCCTGAGCTACGTCATCGGTGTACAGTAATTTAGGAGTACCACTGCTAGCTTCGGTCGCAGCAGTGCGTGCAGCTACTACAATAATTCCACCAATCAGTTTTACCCAGTCGCGCTGCGAGCCTATTACAGGATAGGTCGGAAGAGTTGCAGCAACGAAGGTTTGACCTCCATCGATTGAGTATGCGTAGTTTCGTGAGTCTGTACCTCTGCCGAGAGCTACGATTAGGTCACCTTCGACTACAATGCCGCTATAGTCTCCTTGATTTGAATATATCACCTGCCAGGAGTCATAGTCGTCTGGAGTACGTGTTCGAGCTAACTGATTGGCACTCGAATATTTGTGTGTGCCCTTTGCGCCGTAGAAGTAACCGTCGGCCTCGTTATATGCAATATTTTCTACAGTGTTTGAATCAGAGCCCGAAGATGTTCCACCTCCGAAATCGCTTGTCTGCCATGCTGGAGGAAATAAGCTTAAAGACGAGGTCATACCATACTGCTCTTTCTCTACCAGATAGTATCTCGTGCCATCTGTAATAATATCCTCAGCACTATCACCAGGTACAAAGGAGTCTATCTCCTGCTGTACCTCACCTCCGATAGTCCATGGTCCAGCAGGCTGGCTTGCATAATAGATATAGCCTGTGTAGTGTGCCCTAATACCACCACTGTATGGAATATACTTAATAGCGATGCATACATATTTATTCTCGTAGTAGTGTACAGGCGTAAGTTGATGTACATTATTCGCAACAGATATCGCATGCCACGAATTCATGCCATCACTTGAGTACCACATTTTAGCAGTATAGAACTCCTTCTGACTTACGTACTGCACTCTTGTTCGAAACCAAGTACTATTTGCGTACGAAATAATATCTCCCGCAGCGTCAGGCTTGCTATTAGTGTCCATAACCTGTGTGTCCCAGTTGCCTTGACTTGCAGTCACACGCAAAATGCTGAACAGCTCAGGGTAATCAGCTTGCGAAATGTAGCGTCCATCACAGGGCAACCACGCGGAAGACGGTGCTTCACGGGACGTCAGCTCGATATCGCCGATGAGGTGCATACCCTTCGATAGCTTTTCAAATGCCTGGTTGACAGTTGGGTCCTCCGGTTTGTTGCTGCCGGGCCAGAGCTTCGAAGCTGTGGCGTCCGAGAGAAGATTTGCCTTGCTGAGAGGCGTTCCCTCGACGGTCGGCGCGTCCTCGCGCCGGAGATATTCATAGTGGTCGAGCGTGCCATCCGCGCGGTAGATGCCATAGCGGATGGCCCCGTTCGCCAGTACCTGTGTCGGTTGTCTGTCTGTCATAGTAGTCCTCCCGCGGCGCACTCCGCCGCGCCGGTGTAGCGAAACGCATTTATCACATTGTCGACCAGCGTCTCGCAGATGGTCAGGATGCGTTCGATATCGTTTGCGCCCGCATACGTCAGCAGCGCGATCTCCGGCACATCCGGGGCATTTGCGGGGTAGGTGAGCGCGGCGCGGACGTCGCCGATCTGGTCGTGGTATGCGCTGCCCTGTGCGGCTGTTATAACGTCCGTCATAGCCCAATCTGTCTTCGCCTGCCACGTGATATCCCTGCCGCAGACGCCGGTCAGGCGGTCGCGGAGGTAGTTCAGCGCAGTCCCGACGCGGTTGAGGTCAACGGCGTTGTATGCGCCCTTCATCCCCGCCAGCCACTCCGCCAGCTCCGCCGCCGTCATGCCCGCGTAGCCCTTCACAGCCAACTCGTGCACGCTTGCGACGTCCGCTGCCGTTCGGTCGGTGATTAGGGTGTCAATAATCGTACTCATAGAAGCTCCTTAACGCCCGTCGGCTTTATCTATGGCAAGCACTTAGTGCTAGCATACAACAACTGCAAACTTCTCAGCATAGATTTGCTCAAGTCTCTCAGTACTTGCTGTTCTCAAGCGATCCTTCCAGTAGCCATTCTCCTGATTTGGCCACCTCTCATCTGCAAAATCGTCTGCGCAGCCGTTTTTCTCATACCATTTGTATAGCTTCTCGAGCAGCTCCCATCGATGCATACCCTCAAGCGTGTTTGGCCTAAAATAATTCCAGCCATTCTCGCTCGTAGCGCTGCATACTGGATTTCCATTCCAGTAGAGCATACCGTCTTGCTCGTGCAGGATCGTGCCGAATGGTATATTAACATCTCCGCAGATCGCTCTAGTCTTGAACCGCTTATAAGTGATATACTCCATTTCTTCTCCTCGCCGACTACGCGCCCATTGAGGGTGCAAGTCTCGATTTCTGAATTATACGCAAAAGCCGGGCGCGAAGCCGAGGGAAAAGTACGCGTAGCTGTCGTAGACTGTGCCGCCGTCGTCTACAAACACGAAGCTGGTGGAGTAGCCCGCAAGCGGGGAACGGAGCCACCAATAAGCGGCGGTACTCGTGCCGTCGTGCTTGTACTTTTTTTTGCTATTCCCTGCGGAATAATAGGCGTACTGTGCTTGCTTGCTCTTCTCGTTGCTATTTGCGTCGGAAATGCTTCTGAAAACCTCGTACTCCGAGAGGAGGAAAAAGTAATCCGTTGTCGCCGTGACTGCGCTCGCCGCCGTACTTCCGCCGCCGGTGTTGTCCGTGTACTTGGTAACGGACTTGAGGACGGAACGGAGTGCTGCCGGGATGACCGCAATAATCGTCCCGGAATAGCTCGAGAGGCTCGTCCCGCAAATTTTTGTACGCATTTGCGAGCTTTTCCACCCGCCGGAGTTCGTTTTACTGCTGTTCATGGAGAAATAGCCGGTTGCCGAAACGTTCGCGTTATATTTGCTGTCGCAGAAAGACACGTCCTTACCGCCGGAGAGCGCGGTCTTTGCAAGCTGGAAATGGATACGGTTAGATCCCTCGACACTTGCGTTATGGTTAAAGCCGATAATGAAAGCGTAGGTTGTGTAATTCGATAATGAGAGATGGCCCACTGTTCCGTTCAGCGTGACCGCCTTTCTGTCACCGATGCTCCAATAGTTCGCACCTTCGCCTCGGTCGGACACCGATCTGATAGTCTCCCAGGCATTGTCGTTAAGCACAGCCGATACAAATTCAATCACCACGGACGAAGTTCCAACTACTACATCTTGCTGCTTTGTCGTTGCACCCAAAGTAGCTACGACCGACCACGTACCAGCTTCGTCGACCGTCAGTGTGCAATTCCCGCTCGCATCTGCCGTCCCGGAAACCTTTTTGCTTCCCTTTGTAGCTGTAACTGTTGCACCCGCGCTGGTCGTGATGACAATCTGCAAGTCGGGCGCGCCCTTGATGGCCTGCACCGCGCTCACAAACCCATCCGGGAACGCAAGCTGCGCGGACGTCCCGCCCTTCGCGCGGATCGCGTCGGCAACCGATGTAAGATCAGCCGTGTTTGTCAAATATTCAGCCATCAGAAGCTACCTCCATTCGCGTTTGCGATCTCTACAGCCGCCCATGCACCGGACACAACCCGCAGAAATTTTCCATTATCAGCGGTGGTGACAGACGGCACTTCGCGAACCTTGACAGCTCCGGTTTTCCCGTTCACGCTCGTCACGGGCGCTTCCGTTAGATAGTCCGTGCCCGCCACGGCCACCGCCCACGCCGTCGGCTTCCCGCTGGCGTCCACCGCCTTGACCTTGATCAGGTCCCCGACGGAAGCGCCGGAGGCGAGGATCACATCTTGCTTTCCGTTCCACGCGTCTTTGTTGCTGCGCACGTCGGCGATAGCCTCGTCGATCCGCGCGCCGGTAAACTGGCTGTTGTAAGCCATACGATCACTCCTTCATACACAGAAAATCCTCGCCGTCCGCGGTCTTCAGCGCCTGCGACTCTCCCAGCGGGATAAAGCCGTAGTTGTCGTTCCAGCTGCCGTCCGCGCTTTGCGCGAACAACGAAATGCGGTATTCCCCATCACCGGAAAGCAGAAAATCGTCGTAAACCTCAAAGGTGCGCTGCGTTCCCGCCGGGGTCTGGGAGAAGGACGCGATCAAAGCACCCTTCCCGCGGCCCCAATCCTCGCCGGACTTCGTCGCGCGGCACTCGAAGGCCGTGTAGGCGATGTCCGACGAGAAGGAAACGGTGATCGAGTCGAACCCCGAGACCGCCGAGATCTTGTTGCCCGTGATGGAGAATGTCAGTTGCGGCGCGGCCATCAGGCGGCACTCCAGGTCCCGGCGGCGTTCTTGACGAAGACCTTGACGATCTTCGTGCCGTCGCCGGAAGACGCTGCCTCGAGGTCCGCGCCCTTGACAGTGACGTTGATGGCGGTGTTCTTCTTGTAGCCTCCCTCCGTGCCGCTGACGTTAGTGGAGCCGCCCGTCGTCGGGATCTGCGTGCCCGCCGTGTGCAGGCTGCTCGTCGCCGGGACGACGCGAATGGTGTATTCCTCAAAGTCCACGTCGCAGACGAAGGAGAACGCCGCTGCATCGTAGCCCGTGACCTTCGAGATCCTGCTCTTGTCGGGGCCGGTGATGGTCACGGCAGGAATCGACGTGTTGAGCGTGATCGTGTCGCTGACTGCTGCCGTTTCGTTGCCGACGTCGTCGCGCATCTTGACATAGATCGTCTTGAGGCCGTCGCCGTCGGGCAGCGTGATGGATTTTGTCGCGGCGAATGTCTCCCACGACGCTTCCGCCTCGGTCTCCGCCGTCTTCGTGCCCCAGATCTTCATCTGGTAGCCCGTCGTTGTCTCGTCGGAGACAGAGATCTTCGCCGTGACGGTCGCGCTGGTCGCGTACTGTGCACCGTCGTTCAGGATCAGCGATAGGCCGGCAGGTGCCAGCGTATCAAGTGTCAGATTAAAAAAACTTGCCATCTGGATTTATCCCCTTTCTTCGCTTGTAAGTTCAATGTACAAAAATCCGCCCGGTCTTTCGTAGATGGTTTTCGTGCCCAGGTGGGCGGATTTGATGCCCATGGAGCCGATGAACAGCTCCAGAATGCGTTTGAGTCCAACTGCCAGCATGTTATCCCTCCAACAGATACAGTGTCCGCGCGTCCTTTTTGTCCAGCGCGTCATATTCGGATTTTGTCATCACGAGGATCGCGTCGATCTGTGCCGACTGGATGCCCCCGCCACCAGAGCCGCCGCCAGCACGCACGGAAACGTTAAAGGAAACGTCGATCGGATCGCGGTTCTTGAGTCCAAATTCAATGCCGCCCATCACAACACCGCCTTTGAAAGCGCGTGCGCAACGTCGATCTGCTTGATCTCCGAGCCAATCACGTCACCGCTCTTGAATTTCACGCGCACCTGCATCTGGCAGAGCTTCGGGAGCCGAAAGGTCTCCTGCTGGGTGAGGGGAAACAGAAACTTTCCGTCCTCGTATCCGATCTCTCCCGGATAGCTCTTTTGCAGGTAAAGCAGAGAAATTTCCACCTTTTCAACGCTTGCAACGTCCAGCGGCTGCCCTTTATTCTTGATGGTAACACTAAGGTTATACGAATCTCCCTGTACCAAATGCCGCACCTCCGTTCTATGTGCCGATAATCTTGCATTCTGCCGCCGCGATTCCGCTGAGGAGAATACTCATGCTGGTGATCGTGCCGGTGATCGTGCTGCCCCACGGCGTCGTCGTTTTGACGTAATCGCCAGGAGTCTCGCCGTCCATGACGATCCGCACGCTGTGGGTCTGACGACGCATGTAATAGTCGTAGACGTGCTGGGCGACCGCGGCGACGTTGCTGCTGCTGACCAGCGTGGCGTCCCTGACCTCAACGACGTTTGGCTTCGTCGTGGCCGTGACCTTCGGATTGGCCTTCGTCGTGACGGTGGTCGTGTGGTAATACGTCGTGCCGTCGACCTCCACGCTGTCGCCGCTGCCGGTCGTTTTGTACGCATGCGCCGTCACACGCACCTCCGTCACCGGGGAAGACGTTTCTACGCTGCCGCCGGTATAGAGCCGGTCAAGCGGGATCTCCGCCGCCTCGTCCGACGCGAGCTTTCGCACCTTGATTCCGCGCGTCCCGCTGGTGTCGATGGTGGCGCAGATGGCAAATGCGATCTGCTGCAGCGCCTCGCGCTTCGTGCAGTCCGGGATGTAGCCCGTGACCTTTGCGTCATCCAGCGAAGAGTCGTATTCCAGCGTAAAGTGCCCGGCGAGGATCGTCTGGATCAGCGTCTTCGCAGACGCGTCGGAATAGATCGCAGCCGCGAACGGCTCGCTGTCCATGACGCCGAGGGCGTCGATGCAGGAAATATCATAGACGCTCACGCTTTTCCGGGAGGACGATTCGATATAAAACACGCCGATCAGGTGGTCTGAGTCATACGCGCTGACGGGCTGCTTCTGCTGGAAGACGTAGTCGATATCGTCCGCGCTGTCCAGCGAGAAGTCGAGCGTGTTGATCTCCAGATCGTCAGAAATGATGTTCATGCCCTCCGTGACCCGGACGGAGCGCAGCTCTCCCCGCTCGAACTCCCGGACGATTCCGAAGAAGATCTGCGAGATCTTCGCGTAGTGATTCGGCAGGTGGGTCTTATTGATCTGCACAACGAGCTTGTTGTACAAGTCGACCTGTTGCTCGCAGAAATACTTGTACGAGTTCGGCGCGAAGGTCCTGGTCGCAAGCTGTTCTTCGCCGTTGTACCACGTCAGGACGATCTCACTGCAATAGTCGCCCTCCGAGCCGTCGAAGTAGAAGAAAATGCCCGGGGACGAGAACTGGCCGTTTAGGGAAATCGTGATCGTCGGCGCTGCATCGAAGGTACAGTCGTCTTTGCTCTGCTCCGCAGACCAGAACGCGGCCCGTTTGCTCCCGAGCAGGCCGCGCGTCCCGTCTAGGACCCACTGGTTCTGCTCGCAGGACGCCAGCAGCCCGGCGTCCGTGCCGTAGGGGAGCAGGGCAGGGTTCGCAAAGTCTTTCTTCGCCGTCGTCGTTACCGTCGACGCATCTGCTGCGCCGACCGCGACGTCTTCATATACCACTCTTACGCTCATGCCGGGGTCCTCTTCGGTTTCATGGCAACGAAATTGACGGTCAGGTTCTGCCAGCTGTTTTTCCCGGCATAGCTGGACGCCAGCTCGTCGTCGCCATTTGCAACATACGCGTCGAACGTCATGGTCGTCTGCGCATAGGGGACTGTCAGTACGTGGCTGTCTGCCGGTGCGGAGATCGTTTCATAAAACTCGTCGTATTCCTCGGGGTTCGATGTCACTGAATCAATTTCCAGGCTGTAATTGTAATAGGTGCCGATGATGTCGCGCGTCATTGCGCCGGTCATCACGCGCCCGGCATTGTCGCCGTCGAGCACGGAAAACGAACGTTTCAGACTCACGACGTGCAGATTCGGATACGCTTTCCCATCAAGACTCAATACGCTTGTCATGTTCTTACCCCCGCCAAACGAACGCCAACACGCTGCGTCTCGTCGTTGTTCGCCTGATATACCGCGCGGGCAAACTCGCGCTTATCGACCTGCATCACGACTGTAATGCTCCGGCCTCCCATTCCGCCCGTTTCATTCATGGCCTGTTTGAACGCCTGCACCATCGTAGCAAGCGGCGTCTCAATATTTGTCCCGCTCTTCTGGTCGCCGAGAACGGCGAGAAATTCGCGGTTCGGTGGAATGACTGCGCCCTGCGCGAGACGAGGAAGCGCAACGTTGCTCACTAGGGGAATGCTAATTCCGAAAGACCTACCGCCAATTAGAGGAACCCAATCAGGGACCTCGAAATGAATGGTATTCAGCGCGGAGATTAGGAGGTTTATACCGTTGATGATAAAGTTTATCGCATATTCAACAGCGGTAATGATTCCATTCCAGATTCCCTTGAATATATCCTTTACTCCTTCCCACGCCTTTGTCCAGTCTCCGGTAAAAACGCCGCTGATAAACTCGATGATTCCACTTAGCCACTGCTTTATACTGTTGAATAGGCCGGATATAAAGGTTCCGTATGTCTGGAAAATCGCCGCGAGCATGGGGCTTTTTGATTGTAGCCATGTAATGAACATATCCCATGCATATTTGATGGAGTTTATGATGGCATTCCACGTCTGCTTAAGCCCTTCCCAAATTTGTTTCGCGCCTTCTGCAGCAAGCTTTAAGTCTCCCGTAAACACACCCTTGAAGAATTTTCCGAAGCCGTCTATGATATTTTTCAGGCCTTCGATTAGTTCTTCGCCATGTCCGGTAAAGGAAACAAGTGCAACCAGAGCGGCGGCAAATCCCGCAATCAGGAGTGGAATCCAGCTACCCGTCAGAAGCGAAATGCCGATACCGGCGGCAAGTAGCCCCGCGATGATCGTAAGCGTATTTACTAAATTGAAGCCATTTTCAATGACATCCTTGATTCCGACAACAAGCATAGCAAGACCGCCCACAACAAGCGCAATGCCTGCTGCTATCGGGCCAAATGCGATTGCAAGTCCGGCAGCAAGCGCGGCAAGCCCCGCAAGCATTCCGAGGAAATTTTGTAAATCAATTCCGTTCTTCCACGCGTCTAGCCAGAAATACACAAGTGCAAACGCACCAGCTGCTGCAAGAGCGATCCCGGCAATCTTGCTCAAATCGTTTGTAAACATGCTTGCAATTTTCCATGCGAGCAGCCCGGCTGCAATCGCACCTACTAGGCCGAGAATATCGTGGAGTTTATCCTCCGCCATGTCGAGGTTTGAGAAATCCGGCGCGATATCCGTAGACGCCGCCCCGCCTGCGCCGCCACCGCCTCCAGATGCCTGATTGCTGGTAATCTGGTTGATCTCGTCGAAGCTCGCCATGCTCTTGCTGGCGTCTTCAGCTGCGGAGCCTACCCCCTCGATTGCTTCTTTTTCCGCATTCAGCCCTTTTGCCGCTGCGACCTGCGCGCCCCAGCTTTTGCCGGACAGCATGCCGAAAAACTTTGCGATAGCTGTAACAACCTGTGTCAGAATGTCCACAAGCTTCACAAAAACGGGGATCACGACTTGAAGAATCGGCTGGGCCAGCGTCAAAAACGCCGCCTTAAGCCGCGCAACCGCTGCACGCGCCTCCTCATTCTGCATGATTGTTTTCCCGAGCCATGTCCGCAGGCTTTGCAGCGCTCTAGTAATCAGAGAGAATACAAGGACACGCTTAAAAAGCCCAGAAACACGCTTGCCGAACGTGTCCATGCTGTCGGAAACACTTTTTGCGGCATGCTCCATTCGTTCGGACGCTCCGCTTGCGCTCGTAATCTCTCGCGTAAGCTCTCCTGCGCGTGTCTTCGCCGCGTCCAGCGCGGAGGTCTGCTCCATTACCTTGTCCGTAATTTTTGCGTACTTTCCGTCCAGGCTCTCAACGATCTTGTCTTGCTCTTTCAGACGCGCTTCCTGTTCCTTAATCTGTGCAGCGACTTCGTATTGCCGACTATATGCAGAAATATACGCATCGGGAGATGCAGACACCTCGCCGGACGTGATCTTCCGAAGCCGCTCGGATTCAGCGCGCAACGATTTCAGCGCATTTTCTGCCTGTTTTGCGGATTCCTTTGCCGCGTCAAGCTGTGCCTTGATCCCGCTTTGCTCGCCACTGCTCTTTTTCAAATCGGTTTCCAGCTTGTCGATTCTCGCCGTAAGTTTATCAAGCTCCCGCTGTGCTTTTTTTGCATCAACTTCCGCCTGCACAACGATTTTCCCATCTGCCATTTTCTCACCACCTTATTTTGAGACGCCCCACGCTGCCAGAATATCCTTTTCTGCGTCTGTGTAATTCGTTTTCAAATCAATAATTTCACGGTTTCGCCTGTAGAACTCTCGTTCCTGCTTGTCAAGAGGCTTCCCGCGAGATTTCTTGTCCCGGATACTTACCACATGGGCGAACAGGCAGTCCCCAATTTCCTGATAATAGGACAAAAAAGTGTACCAGTGCAGATATTCCAGTGCGCGGATTTCAAATCCTGCAATTCTGTTGATGGGCGCGACAATCATCTCAAAGTCCTGCTCCCACGACATCAACGTCGGCTGCTTTTTTTGCTCCTTTTTGTCTTGCTCGTGGTCAATAAACCTGAAACATTTCCGCAGTGCTTCCTCATAATCTGAAAGCGGAATATCGTCAAAGTCAGGGTAGAATATCTCAAGGGCGGCAATGGTGCGCTCCTCTTCCGTCAAATCTTTATCAGAAAGAGCGGCGAGGATATCCAGCACCGCTCTATAATCTGATTCAATCTGATATGTTTTGCCGTTTACCTCGACTGACGTCGGGAGCGCGTAGATCAGCGCTTTCTTTTCGCCCATCTGTCCGTATACTGTTTTACTCTTGGGCTCAGTCTGGTTTTTTCGAGATCGAAACCAGCGTCCATCTCGTCGATGACAGCAAGCATAAGATTCGCCCATACCGGCAGACCATTTGCAAGCGCCATTACGTTTGTCCTGAACACTTCAGTACAAATCGGCTTTCCAAAAATTCCGTCGATTTTTTCGCGAATCTCCGCGTCGAACTGATCTGCCAAATCGAGAATTTTTTTCGGGTCCGTCTCGTTTTCGGCGCGTTTTGCGTATTCATGCTGCCTGGATTCCAACTCTTCGAACAGCGAAAACAGCTTTTTCGCGAATTCGCTGTCCGTAGGGTTGAACTCTACACTCACGCCGCCGTTAATTTGGAAGGACTGTACACCAGTATCAAATCTGATATCTGCCATTTATAGCCCCTCCTTACGCAGCAGAATCAGCCGTAAACGTAACTGCACCGTTGCTGCCGACCGCAGCCGTTCCGGTCGTGCGCGTACCGCCCAGCGTCACATCGAACGGCATGCCAACAAAACCGCCACCCTCACCGCCGAGGCTTGCGGGCTTGACCATTGTGCCGTCGTAACGCTCCGCGAAGACTGCTGTCTTGGCTGTGCCTGCGTAAAAATGAACGATAAGAACGTCCTGATTCGCCAGTGCTGCTGCGTCCTGGTCTTTGACAGCCAGGTTCCACAGCTTGACAAGCGCCGCGTCGCCTGCGTCCAGCTCGCACGGGTCAAAGCTCTGCGTGATGATGGGCTTCTTCATGGTGGTTCTTGTAGTGCCGAGAATATCCTTACTGGAATCCTCCTGCCAATCGTACTCCATGCTGGAATCCGTGACGCGTTTGCCGAACGGAGACCAGACAGGCGTAGACGCCTCGCCGGTATTCAGGTATGCGATCAGCAATTCGCGGTCAATGGTCTGGCCAGCAGTGGTGTTAAAGGTCATATCTGCCATAGTTAAATCACCTCATATTTCATCTTCATTAAAATTTGATGGTCTTCCCATCCGCCCTGGTACACGGCGAATACCGCTGCGCGGCTGACCGCTTCCATTCGGCGGACACGAACGCCATCTCCCAGAGACGGATAATTCTGCATCGCCCAATCCCCGAAGCGGTTCAGTACCGCATCAGCTTTCAGGCGCTTGTCGTTACTCCCGCCCGGCTTGATACGGGCTATGATTTTGAACTGGTATTCTGCCTCATGCCCACCGAGTAAGTACCTTCTTGTGATGTACGCGCCTTGAATCACGGACAGAGCCACGCTTGCAGAATCGGCGGCGAGAAACTCATAATTGATGGTCGCAGCTGGTAGATCGTCATCCGAAAACGAATTTACCCAAACCATCATTTTTCTGGATATGTCCTGTTCTTCCTCGGAAGAAACAAGCTTTTTTTCTTTTTCAGAGCCCATTTTTCACCGCCTTATCTGCAACTCGAATCCATTTGTCAAGATTCTCAGCCTTTGAAGCCTCGAACCAGTGCGATTGTGCCTGCGCGTGTCCGGATGTCGTGAACACAAGGTTTTTGTCTGTCAGAACCTTCGTTCCGCCTTTCGGCGCGTATGTGCTGCCCGTCTCCGGGTCAACCATGACTTTCCCGTAATACAAAAACCGTGCATACGGCCCCGGATAGATGATCGCATTGCCGTCCACCATTGTTCTCTGGTCGAGAGAGCCCGTCAGGAACGGCACATATGGGCTTGTGTCCTTCCGCACCTGCGTTGCAACAATATGCTCTGCTTTGGTGCAGGCCTGCGAGAGCTTTTCCTGCAGCGCGTCAAATCCGTCTGCCTTTACGCTGAATTTCAGCATTACGAGCCTCCGACCTGCCAGTGCTGCATAGAAGGACTGCCGAAGTCCTTCATGTCCACCTTTGTCACTTTGTACACATCATCGTACAGCATCTCGATCTGTTCTTCCGTCTTGTCCGGCTCGACTACTTCGCCCTTCACAAAGAAGGTTGTGCCGCCGTTACCGTCCGTAGATAGCGTCCAGATTTTGCTTTTATCAGTTGCGCGCCAGAACTCCTGCGGACCGACGTAGCGCTTCTCCGCATCTGTCACGCCGTCTACAGCAGCCGCAGAAAACGGAATGTACAGATTCACCGCATCTGCTCCTTCAAGCCCGCTCGCGCGGACGTTAGCCGCTTTTGACGCTTGGAGCATTACACCGCGAATTACAGTGATATGAATTTTTTGCGTATCTTTGAACGTTTCCGGATCCTGCTCCTGCGTGACGTTGTAGATTGTTACAGTGTGGGGAGCGTACATGCTAAACACCTGCCTCTGTAAAGAAGCCCGGTATGGGCCAGATATTCACGCGCTACGCTTGCAAGTGCGTTCTTCGCCTCCGAAGCCGCTTTCAATGCAGCTACGGAAGAATCGCCGCCGCTGCGAAGCGTCCGGGAATAGCCGCCTACAGTCTCGCTCTGCAATTCTCCTTCGTCAGATGCAAGCCCGGCGGACACATTCTTTCTGGCAAGCTCCTGTGCTGTGTCGATCAGCATATATTGGTCGACTAATGCACAGCAGCACATTTTTACAGCATCCAGCTCCGCAAAATTCTTTACTCGGTTTTGCGTGTAGTAGTCGAGGAAGGAACTGGCGCGTGTCGCCAATCTGCAAAAACTATCCGCGTCTACAGTTCCCATGTAAGTGCCGCAGTAGTATTCATAATCAGCGTAGATCATCACTCCACCCCTTCCAGAACAGCCAGAATTTCAGCCTTTTTCATGGAACTGTTGACCCCTTCCACCCCGTTTTCCTCAGCATAATCAAGAAGCTGCGCTTTCGTCATGCCGGAAAACGTGGGCGGTTCAGAGGCAGGCGCTCTCAACAGTTCATTTAACCCCCCGACGAGATCGTGCCGACTACGATGCCGTCCATGCGCTCTGCAAACAGCGCCATACCGTTGATAACGGTATCGGAAGCGGTCATGTTGGTGTAGTCCGGCTCCTCATGGATGCCGATATAGCCGGTTGCGTCGGTGGTGAAGTCAAACACTTCGCCAAGATCTGCGCCGTTCACGGGGATATAATACAGAACAATGTTGTCCTTCGCCGTAGCGTAGATCTTGCCCTTCGGAACACTGGAATTGAAGATTACAGTGCCAAGACCGAGGAAATTCTCCACGTAGGTCATTCCGAAAGCGGTCTGCAAGGTAATGTTCGCCGTTGCGAGGTAGTCTGCCACATCCAGAGGGTTCAGGAAATAAACCGCACCGATCTCGTCGTCCTCGAACAGAACCTGCAACTGCCCCCACGCCTGCGCAAGGGTAGCCTGGAAGGTCGCGCCCGTTGCCGTTCCTGTGCCGGTGGCGAGGAACGTAAAAAAGTCCTTCCGGATGCCCTTCTGCACGTCCTTGAGCATTTCGTCTGTGGTCATTTCCACCGCCTGATCGTAGCCACGGTCAGTGATAGCCTCCGCAGACGTTGCCTTTCTCCACTTCTTGAGCGTGATCTCCTGATAGTTCACGGGCTCCGTTTTGTACTTGCTCAGGGGAATGGTTTCACCTTCCGCCACAGCACCATCTTCCAGCGTGCCGGTAGCCTTGTAGCTCTTGAGCACGGTGCCAGCCTGCTTTGCGATTTTGCGGGTAACGCCAAGAGCCTCCATCAGCTTCTTGATGGAATAGCCGAACATTTCGGTAAATTCGATCTCGCGAACTCGCGCAAGATCAGCTTTTTTAATCAGCTTAGGATCAACAGCCATTTTTATTCTTCCTTTCTAAACAAATCCATATTTGCGGCGATTGCAGCGCGCCGCTCCGCTCTGTCAGTGATTTGCATGATCTCGTCTTTCGTCATCGCCTTGCCGCCGTCGCTGAGCCGTGCGCCCATGTCCACACGGACAGAAGGTTTGGAGACAAGCCCCTTGTAAGTTCCTTCGATAAGTGCATCAAGGCTCTTTGTGTCCTTGATTTTCTCACCGTCCATCTCCAATGCGGTCATTTCCTCACCGCAGCCGCGCATGGCAAGATCGAGATTTGCGCCTGTGATATTTTTGCTCTCAAAGTAAGCCCGAACAGCCTTTTCCTTTGCCGCCTTGCTTTCCTTTGCTGTAATGCCGGATTTATAAGCCTCGAAGTCCGAGTGTTCCTTTTCGTACTTCTCCTTATATCCGCCATCGCCCGCCGCCTTGAGGTCGTCCAACTGCTTTTGAACGTCGGGCAGTTTCTCCGCATCAGACTTGTACTTGCTGACATCAGCCTTCAAGCCGTCTACGGTATCGGTATGTGCTTCAATGATGGTGTCCACCTGTTCGTCGGTGAGTCCCATGCCTTTCAGTAATTTTCTGGTCAATGCCATTTCTATCTTCCTTTCCTTTGTCCGCAGTTCATCGCGGCGATAGATTGTATAAAAACCGCAGTGCTTCGCGGGTTTTACCTGTAAATTATTTGTAGAAAACTTTTGTCCTTTCTGGTTGCTCCGGCAATCCTGCCGCCTTGCTGAACCTGCTATATTCTGCGTTTAGCCGCCGAAGCTTTATGTTCGCGGCGGTCACGTCCTCGGAAAGCCCAGCTTCTTTGTATGCGTTTCTAAGCTTCTTCTGCGCGCGGATTTGCCGCTCTATGCGGCGTTGCATCTGCGTCGCTTCATAGGCTGTGTAAGTCTTTCCGTCAAACGTGCAGCCAAGACCATCGTCGATATGCTCAAGCTGTTCATCGGTGTAAGTCCGCTCCGAAACTCCCGGAACATATGGGTATTTGTGATGCCGACAGTTTGCTCCTGTCAGACCGTCAACATATCCGTAACCGGTCGTTTCCACAAGGTCATCGTAAAGCCCCAGCGGGTCAGGTTCGCCGCTTTCGCTCTGGTAATAGACTTTCCCTTGCCAGTCTTTGTGGCTTGACCACGGCGACGTACCCGGCTTGTCACGCGCCCCAGAGTGCGCAGACACTTCAAAGTATCTCGTCTCAAGGTACTCTGCGCTTTGGTTCGTGTACTGGTCGCAGATCTGATTCACGCCGGTCATGACAGCTCTCCGAACAGCAACGTCGATGTGGTCGACGTGTCCGCTTTCGTAGTTCACGACTTTCAGACCACCCGCAAGCTGCTGCACCGACGATTTGATAGCCTGATTGTAGCTGATAGCGCCGCTCTGGATTTGCATCGTGGCATTATCCAAAGCCCACTGGTACGCTTTGGCAGGTGGGAGCATCGTCCGCCCAGCGTCCACCAGAAAGCCCATAGAGCGCGTAAGGTTGCGCATGGTCTGCTTCGTCTGCTCGTATATCGCCCATGTGTCCTCGACGCTCACCAGCGTTTCCGGCTGCGTAACATGGGCGAGATCGATAAGGTCGGTGTAATACCGCTGATTCCGCTCTACTACATCGTCCAGCAGCTCTTTCAGCTTCTTTTCGCTAATTCCCGTAGTCTTTCGGATCGCCTTTTCGATGTCCTCCAGGTCAATGCCGTGCGAACGAAGCGCTCTGATTGCCTGAACAGTCACTTCGTTCAACTGGTCTTTCAACGCAAGCCTACTGCATATTTCATCGAGGAGCGTATCTTCCAGTCCCCGGAATAGTTCGGCAAGCTCCTCTGGGAGGGCGTCGAGCAAAGCAGGCGTAAATGGGTAATGGCTCATGTTCCGTTTGATTCTTTATCGTGAGCATCGTCAGTCGTTGTTCCGAATACTCTCCATTCTGGCGCAGCGGCGTCACCGACGTTTACCCAGAATGTCGTTCCCACAGGAACTTTTTCGTCTCCCATTACTCTACCTCCTGTTGCTGTTCAGTTACCATGTCCTGCGCCTTCGGCAGCGCCGCCTTTGCGGTCGCCTCGTCCTCGTTCATCCACTTCATGCGGAACTCCCAGTCATTCATAATGCCTGCGCTGAGAAGCTGCATGTCGCGCAGGAAGTCCGTCTGCTTGTCCTCAATGATCGAATCGTCAAAGTCTACGGAAATCTGTACTTCCTCATTTAGGCCAGCTTCCATGTACCTGTTCCCCATGCGGAGCAGCGTCCTGCAAAGCTCTGTGATTGCCTGTTCAAGCAAAATCTCATGCTTCTTGATCGTTCGGAACATGGTGCTGTTCTCGCTGATAACCTGCGTCGCTGTAGCAATACTTCCCTGATCGAACTTGTAATGATTTTCACCGAAGCCGCACTTGCTGGACAAGATATTCAACATATCCTGCATGCCGGTGTTAAACTCCGCCGTCCGCAGCGACATATCGACCTGCTGCAAGATGTTGCCGTTGCCGCCTCTGTCCTCCGGAAGTACATAATAAACGGTCTCACGCTTATCAAACACTGGCCGGCCGTCAATGCTCTTGGTTGCCTCCGGCTGCACCACAATGCGCTTCTTGCCCAACACAAATTCGTTCACATAGCTATCATAGGTGATGTCAACGCTCTTGAGCTGGTCGATAGCATATGCAAACACAGCCACACCAAGCGGGTTATTTTCATCTGAGTTCGCGATATTCAGCCTGTCAATGACAAACTGGGGCTTGTCGCTCCCTGTGTGTACAACAGGCGGGATTGTTTCAAAGCCCTTTACACTGGTCAGAGGGACTTCTTCGGAATCATACAAATGGTTCTCGATGTCGTACTCGCCGCCGTTCAGCCTGTGAACTTGGATGTATGTGTACTCTGTATCGTCAACATTTTTTGTGGAGGCAAACGCACACTCCCTGATGATTCCATTGTCCCATGTCAGGGGATAAATGTTCGTCGCGCTGACATAGTTGATACGGATGCGCCCAGGATCAACAATTTCGGAAGTGTCCGGATTGACGGACATTCCCTCAATGACCGGAACATACGCGATCGTTCCAATCGCTGCTTTTCGCTCCTGCGATTCGTTCGCCTTGACCTTCCAATTGTTTTCCGAGAGAATCGTGTCTACGAACTCCTGCTCCTTCTTCCCCTCGAGCGTGATGTTTACCCGCTCGTTCATCAGCAGGTTTGCCCAGTCCTCGCAGACCTTTTTCGCCATGCTTACGGAATATCTGTGGCATTCCAATTCTTCAATGCCATTCCATACCGTGTAACTGTGGAAGTCCTCGACATTCCCTTTGTACCAGTCTCCCCACACGCCGATCAGCTTGTAGAAATCAATGCCAACTGTATCGAAGCCCAGCTCCTTTAATGCTCTGCGTATGTTCACTCTTTCACCGTCCTATCATATGCCCGGCGCGTTCCAGGTCTTTGTAATAAGGCTCTATACTGTACTCAAACGCATCGAGGCTATCAATATCGGATGTCCCATCGTCAAGACGCTCGTCTTCGAACTTATCCGGGTCATAAATTGCTGATTGGAACGCATCGATCAAATGCGGGCAGTTCCGCGAAACCTTGAGCCTGCCTTGCTTCATCAGAAGCACGACAAGCCTGATCCTGTCTGTGATCTGCATTTTCAGCGCGTTCTTGACCTGGGTACCCAGCCGGAGTTTTTGCGCCGTGTGATCTAGACCTCGTATAAGCACCGTTTCCGCGCTATCCGCTCGTGTCTGGCTGTAACCATACTTTGATGTTATCAGTTGACAGAACGTAGCAAAACGCCGGTTTAACGCATCTGGGTCAATTTCTTCGTTTTTGATGTATTCTTCTTCCAACGCCACAACCCGGAAATCTTTTGTAATCCCGGTAGCTTGAAATTTCGTTGCAGACTTCGTTCCACCGAAGTCAACGCCAATGGAAATAACAGAAAACTTTGTATCGTTTTCTTCCGCCCATTTTATAGGATCATCAATCAGATACTTTTCTGTGTCGTTGGCAAAGTCCTTGTAAACAATACCTTCCGCAGCTACCCAAATCCCACGGATGTAGCGATCATAATAAACGGTTCCTTCGTACTCGCGCTTCAGATTTTTTACAAACGCAGGCGGCAAAAACGGGTTATCGTCTATCGTGTATGTTTGGCTGAAAATGTCCGCGTCGCTGTCCAAGAATCTTTTCAGCCAGTGGTTCGGATACTGCGGATTGTATGTCCCATCGAAACAGGAATATTCTTTGTCAAGGCGGCTTTTCAGCAGCGCGAATACTTCTTCCGACCAATCGGCTACTTCGTCCCCATAGCAATATTTAATCGACGCACCGCGAATCTTGGAAACTTGGGAAACCTTCTCGGCCCCGAGGCAGTAACATTTCTCTCCGAATATCCATGCCGTATTGTCGCTTGAGATCGTGCCGACAAGCTCGTCCCCGTAAATGTTCCGCATCGGCTCCAGCACATTTCGCTCAATCGTGGATTTTGTTACGCCGAGAATGACGGCCAAGCCATCTTTTCCGATTCGCTCACGAATCCGAATCGGTATGATCCATCGAAAATCGAGGTAAGTCTTCCCGCTTCTGGTGGCGCCGCCCTTGAAGTTCCAGCGATGTATTCCGTATTTTACAAACTCAATTTGTTTCGGACTTAACAGCATCTTGGAACTCCTTCAGCATCGAGTCAAGCTTCTCCATTGTCGTCCTGTTGCGGTCGGAAGCAGCTGCGTAGCGTTTCATAAGACTATCACCGGCTTTCAGCCGGTCGGACAGCGATGCGTCCATGCCGAACTGGTTTTTGACCTCCCCGCGCATGACCGCAGTGTAAAATTTCAGAATTTCGTTGGAATCTGCGACAAGCGCAGCCTCTTGTTCGTCCGTTCTGCGCTTGATATATGCAGAAATTGCAGGTTTTCTAAGGTTTTCCGCGCCCATGCTGTGCGCTGCCTTTTCTTTATACCCTGCTTTTTTCGCCGCTTCTGTGGCATTGCCGGATTTTAAATATTCTTCGCAGAATCGTCTCTGCTTCGGCGTAAGCTTTTCATCCGCCATCGCTGTAAAGTCCGGCCAGCAGCTTCACCACATCCGCAATCTGGTATGTTTCCAGCAGAGTGACGTTCTTCGGCTTTCCATCAGGTCGATATTCGTAAACCATGTATTTCGTCACCATCCTGTCATTTTTCGCGGAATAGGTCTGCATTTGATTGATTTTTATTTTGGTTCCGTTGTACAAGAGCGCTGTTTGCAGCTTGTGTGCAAGGGCGCGCAAACTCGCCATAGCCGCTCCTTTCTGCCTCATTCTTTCGTTCTCGTGTCTCCGTGTGTGAATAAATATATTTATTCACACCGGAGAACACGAGAACAGGAGGAGGTTTCCGCAGAACGCTGCGGCGCCGATGAAAAAGGGCGTAGAGTTGATCTCTACGCCCTTATAGTAAATGTTAAATTTGGCTCTGGGACGCAGACTTTTTCATAAAAGCCCTCTTTTTTGCCCCACAAGGCGAATAAATTGCCTGTGCCATTCCTGCGCGGTGCGTTCGGATACATAAACCGCCATTGCAGCGCCTTGCAGGGTATGCGTCCGCTTCCAAAGAACCAAGTCTATGAGCCGCAGCCGCTCCGCGCCGTCAACGAGCTGTTCCGTCTCCGCGATTGCCTCCTCAACGGCAGCGCGCTCGGACTTCGTCATCAGCCCGCCGCCCTTATAATTGCGGATCATCCACTTTGCATATGGCCACCAGCCGTAGCGCGGCTTACTCACGGCGCGCTTCCTTTCTTTTCTTGCAGTGGCTTACATCATGATACCGGATACACCCGCATGTGGTAGAGAAATACGCACATTGTGAGTTCTTGCACCCATCAACTGCCTTTTCGTCCAGCACATCCTTTGCCCATTCCCCGCGCGCTTTGTCCAGTTCGTCCTTGTACGCCGCGCACTCAAACGCAGCATTAGTTATAACATGCCACAGAGCCGGTAAGCCGCTCTCATAGTCGAGCGCCAGCGGATTATCCCAGATATGCAGAACGTGGCGCAGAAGGGCATCGTGCCACCTTTCAGGGGCTATGCTTCGCCAGTCCTCAGCATCACCGTACTTCCGCATTCCATATTCGCGCACCTGCATGATCGCCTCGATAGCCTCCACCGGTACAAGCGACGGCCTCGGCTTGCCCTCGTCGTACTTTGCCCCCTTAATCTGTTCCATCAATAGTGTACCCTCCCTTCGCGTTTTGCCCGATCGTATTTCCGCGCTCTGGCGGACCTGCCGATTGTTTCCATCCCGCGATTTATGTGCTCTACCTTGCTTTTGTTGTACGCATCCGCAGCCTTGCGGAACGCTATGTACGCCTCGCAGGTCGTATGCTTTGCCCCGCAGCCTTTCTCGGGGCAGCTGCCGCACGGAGCGGAATATGGGCTGATTCTTAAATCTCCCTGCATTCGTCCACCCTCACACAGACCCGTTTGTCTCCGACGCGCACAACATACCCGGGCATGCTGCTGACGTATTCATATTTTTCCGCGTCGTACACTTCGCCCATGCGCGGGCGCATGGCGGGATAGACCGGGATGATCGCCGTGATCTGGATCCGTACTTCATCCCATGCGCGATCTCGCCGCTTGCCCGTGCAGATTGGATGCAGCTTGCGCCATGCCCCGGCACACACCCGACTGCAGAGATACCGGCCATCCGCGCGCGGCTTGCAGGGCCGGGTAAACACCCTCCCACAAACCGGGCATGTCGCCGTGATGTTTGCCATTACAGCTTTACCCCCTTGATGTACTTATCGAAATATGTGGTTGCAACGGCCATAGCCGCCCACATGTCTGCCGAGAACCCGTAGAAGAAACCGGGATCCTTCTTTGTCCCCTTTCCGAAGTTCGGCTGGCCTGGCGCGTAGCGGTCGACGAGGGCCTGCCGGATGTTTGCATCTTTGGCAGATAGTGAACCGCACAGATCAAGTTTTTCTTCCCGGCGGAAGATCCGCGTCGGCTCATAGCCTGTTTCCCACAGCACGATTTGCCAGAACCGGCCGATCCAGACACAGGTGTCGAACACTTCCTGCCCGACTGTCATGCCCATACCGGCTATCATTTCGATTACAACTTGCTGACAGTTCCACCGAAGTTTCTGCTCCAGCAGCTGCAGCATTTTGCGGTTCTCGATCTTCTCGGCATCCAGCACGCGGCGGATCTCCTCGCCGTCATGCTCTACGATTACATAGCCCGATTGAAGATTGCCGGGGTCAATTGCAAGTATCATTCCCATATGGTACCCTCCATGTCAGAACGTTTTCGTATTTACACGGGTACATTTCCCTGCAAACGAGCGTTTGCACACACGGAGGGGCCAAAAGGTCGACAAACTCCGGGCATTGCTCAATCACTAGCTCGCGGATCTTTTTGGCGACTTTGCGTGTCTCTTTCGCCGCCAGATGGCACAACCGCTTTTCCATGATCGTCATCAGCTCTTCCGCGTTCATGTACCAGATCATGTTTACCGGCGCGTCCTGCCGCGCTGCGTTCCGGTCGTATGCATCCTGCCGGTCATTCCGCTGGCTGCGGATAAACGGCTGTGCGTGGACGTGACGGGCTAAGTGGGTGCTTACCCAGTACGGCACACCCTCGAGGTAAAACGCAAACTGCAGCGTCCGGATGGGGCTATGCTTTGCCCGGAGGATGGCGTGCTTCCACGCCATGTCCGGTGCTGTTTTCATCTCCTTTCCGATGGTGACCAAAGCGCACTGTTTTGCAAACGCCCAGTCCTCATCGGTGGGATATTTCAAAAGTGTAATGTTCATTCTTCCCTCCGTTCTCCGTAGCTGCAAAAATCTTCGCCGCCCACATTGCGCCTGTTGCATGGGGAGTACCTGTTATGGCAAGTCAGTGTTCCCGGCACACCGTACCTTTGCGTAAGTGCAGATGGAAGTGTGCTGTGCTTGCAGTCCTTGCAGCGCGTCACGACCACGGCATCAACGGTGGGTGCGTAATCAAGCACGTCGTTGACACGCTCGAAATCTTCTTCCGTATCAAACATATCTTGGGTGTATGTCCGCTTCGCATCGTCCGCATCAATCAGCCACATTATTGCTACCTCCTGTATTTGTCTGATACTCGCCGTGGCTGCAAAAATCATCAGGTCTGCAATACGGCAGCATATATTTTTTGCAATCGTAGCATCCGCCAGAAAGGGGTGCCCCAAGGTGTCTACAGTATTTGCAACGCACCACCTCCGCAACGTCGGCGGCGGGCAAGTCCTTAATAATCTGCAACTGCATTGGAGCGTAGCACATTCCAGGTGCAAATAGTGCTTTCAGCGCCGCTTCGCGGCTGATGTATTCGTCAGGCATTGTCGGCCTCCAATTTGCCTTTGTGTTTCTTCACGAGCTCCTTCGCGAGGTTCAAGCCGACTGCAGTATAGTCAAATTCTGAGTCCCCGATAGCCGGTTCAACGCATCCTTCCGTCCCGCCATATGTGCCATGATGCTGTGCGAAGTCACTTCCGTCCGGGAAACGCACTGCATAGCCGTCGTACAGGCGCTCTATCGTGCATTTGATTCCAAGATCGACGCAAAAATGGTACAACGCGCATATTTCAGTGTATTTTACCATCCTTCTTGTCCTCCTCTACACTCGACTTAAGCCATTCTTTGATTTGCATCGCGCAGGAGCAGCAAAGCTCAATATCAGGTGATTTCTCATGGAACGCGCTTCGTACGTTTACATACGTCGCAGAGCTTGTGGGGTTTATTTCCGCCCCGCAGCGGTCACATATTCGTTTTGTTGCCATCCTTCTTGCCCTCCATTTCCTGCAAAGCCTTTCTGGCGGCTTCCTCTGTCAAAAACACCGTTCGTCCGATTGCTTCCTCGCAGAATCTCTTCCGCCCGGTTATGTACGTTGTGCCGTTGACGTCAATGCGGATTGCGTCTACCGTGACCGGCACGGGCTTTTTGGGGCGCGTGTAAAACATCTGGGACAGCCATACCGTATCGCCCGGGCGAATGCGCTTGCTGTCCATGTCCTCATAATCCGCGAGGCGATCTGCCATCTGGACGACTTCGGTCATCGTTAAGTGGTACAGAC